>Ga0066379_10000198_pt1 | contig 14023 bp, 11 predicted proteins | sample Knorr_S23_td_250_FD_70951 | JGI IMG/M metagenome (GOLD analysis project Ga0066379, IMG submission 70951) | Marine microbial communities from Southern Atlantic Ocean transect - Knorr_S23_td_250_ad_251m_LV_A | ecosystem: Environmental > Aquatic > Marine > Oceanic | place: Southern Atlantic ocean...
ATAATCAGGTGGAATCGACTGGATAACTCTGGTTGCAGTGTCCTTATCCAACTTCTGTACTAGATCAAGAAACTCTTCATTGATCCGGAACGGGACCCATTCGAGTTGATGAACCGCTTCCAACCAGGGTGAGAACTCTTGTTTGTGATTGCGAGGAAACTCGGGTTTGTACTCAAGTTCTGGTGGTGATGGATAGCTTGGCTTTACCAGCCGGTTGCCCTCGTCGTCATAGTTCCTTGTCCACCTTGGGAAGGGATGATCTGTACGTGTCTTTCGGGGAGACGCTTGGTCGATAGACAGACTTTGACCCGTTTCCACAATGAAGTATGGGGAAGCCTCATTGCCACCTGGCTCCTGTTCCAGCCGGTACAGACCAGCATAGGTTAAAGACGATATGAGCAATCGCGCTAACGCATAACGTTCCTCCCACTTCAGTTGCAGATTCAAAAGAGCTTCCACAGACTCCGCCATTTTGAACATCGAACTTGCAACTTTTCGGTTATGCCACGAACGCTGAAGAATCCTTTCAGCCACCCGGTCAAAATCGGCATTTTTCAGGTGTTTCAATCCGGCATGGTTTGCACCACCACCTTGGGATCCGGGTTTCTGTCGAAACGTACGGTAATTACGAAGAACATGAGCAACCTGGGTAATATCAGACATGGCAGGGTATTAGGTGTACAGTTGATGTCTGGTTAATGTAGCGTTGACAGCAGGTTTGCCGCATCAGAAATTTTAATAGCTCATGAAAATTACAGATTTTTGGGCTATTAGTTCACATAGAAGGTGTCGCAGTGCTACCCATAGCTGGTACCGAATTGAGATATGCCGGTTTCTCTTAACGAACCTGATGATCTGACCTTGATCAACCTTGAGCGGGTTGCTGTTAAGGGTGAGAAGATAAGATTCGGTGAAACAGCGATTCGTACTATTTCAGCCTCGAATAAGGCCTTTCTTGAATATGTTAGCGCCCGCCCCAACGAATTTATTTATGGCACTACCTCTGATTACGGTCCGAATGCTAAAAACAGGATCAACGACAAAGAACGACAGCGGCTCAAAAAGATAGGCGTTCCATTCCTAGGGCTTTCTTTTGGCGATGAAAACCTCCCGGAATCAGCAGTTCGATCAATGGTATTTGCAATCCTGGGGCTTTTCCTGCGCGGCGGGTCTGCCGTCAGTCCAAAGACAGCAAGGGCATTGGCAAAGCGGTTGGATGGGCCCATGCCAAAAATCCCAGCCGGAGGACTTACCTCTCCAGGTGAGATCCTCCCACTGTTTTATCTACTTAGAGCTTTCCCGGAGTTGGTTGACGAACCCTTGTGCGCTAGTAGCGGAAACACTGCATTCTGCTCGGTCGGACTTGCTGGGATTGACGCGATAACGACTCAGAGACGGCTCACCCTCGCACAAAAAGTTTTCGCGCTTTCGTTCGAAGCCATACAAGCTCCACTGGAACACATAGACCCTGCCCTGAAACCGCTGTGGAATGACCCATACGAAGCAGTGGCAATTGACAACCTGTCCCATTGTTTGAAAGGGCCTTTAATCAATCGTCGACCGTTCCAGGCACCCGTCAGCTACCGAATTTTACCGAGAATTTTGGGCCAAGCTCTCCGTGCCAGTGAGCGGCTCTACCGTTGCAGCGAGGAAAGCCTACAGTCAATGGTTAGCAATCCGATGTTTTTCACTACCGGCATAGGTAGTAAGGTAGAAACCATATCGACAGGTGGATACCACAACGCCCGTATCCCGCAGGCGTTGGACGGCGTGTCAATGAGCTGGGTCGACCTTGCAGAGCTCGCCCGTAGACACATAATCAAGCTGCACAAAGGACCCGTCTCTAAATTACCGGACCGACTGGTACGCCTGGGTGACCACTATCGCGCTGGGCGCACGACGTCGTACCTAGAGTTTGTGCCAGCAGACTTTGTTGACCAAATGCGGAGACTGTCCGAACCGACTCTGCTTTTGGCAGCAGAGGCTGGGGCATCTGAGCAAGACGATATTAATGCCAACGGATACATCGCCTGCCGCAACCAACGTCAAGTCGCTTATCTATTCGACCGAATAATGGCTGTCCTTGGCGGCGTAGCCAGCCATGCATTAGATATTCAGGACCGACGGGCACCTCTGGAGCTGGCAAACTTCGTTGCAGAAATTCGCAAATATTTTCCACCCGTCACTAAAAAGCGGATTATAGGTAACAGCGCAGCACGACTGGCACACAGAATGAGCGATGCAATCGATAACGGTAATTCCGTGATGACTGAAACTATAGCCGATAGAGTATAGAGCGTGAGTCCAAAGAAATGACCGTCGTACTTGATAGCAGAAAAGACTTCACGCTGGAAAATCTAAGACGGGTTTCAGTAACCGGTGAATCGGTCCTTATCTCCCCAGGTGCGAAAAAAGCGATTAAACGTTCGCGGCAATCCTTTATGGCGTATCTTGACAGCGACCGTACCCAATTTATTTATGGAACAACCTCGGAAGCCGGGCAAGGTGCATCCAAAAGAATAAGTCCTGAGCAACAACGTCAACTGGCAAGAAGCCGAAGTCGGGTTAGGCCAGGCGGTGGATTCGGCCTTGAATATGTGCCAGAACGAGTTGTTAGGATGATTATTTTTGCGCGACTGGCAAACTATATAGAAGGTAACGCTAAAGCGCGCCCAATAGAAGCTCAGCGAATTGCCAGCATGCTCGACCGCCCACTCCCGAAACTACCTCTCTCAGGGCAGGTGGGGGCTGGAGAAATTTTGCCGCTGGCACATGTCATGAACTTTCTACCCGAAGGGGAAACTGAAGAAGGGGAATGGATGGCCCGAATTAATGGGTCTCCCGTATCGTCGGCTCTGTTGTGTGACGTTGCTCTAACAGCGAGAGGTCACCTGTCATTAGCAACACAGATTTTTGCATTGTCTGTTGACGCTTATGCGGCACCACTTACCCCTTACAGTGCGTCCCTCGTGCGTTATGCTCGAAACCCTCACGAGAAACGGGCACTGCGTAACTTGCGATGGTGGTTCAAAACCTCTTCGCATCACGGTCGCATTGCTCACCAGGCACCGGTTTCCTGGCGAATTCTACCCGCTGTGCTGGGTGCCGTTGAGGAAGCTGTAGCAATAGCGGAAGAAACCGCCTCGATTTCACTTTCTTCTGTCACTGACAATCCAGTTTATATACTACCGACGCAGTCCGAGCCACTCGGTCGCGCGATATCAACTGGCGGGTACCATAATGCACAGGCTGCGCCCGCGATCGACGATATCAATGCCCGTTTCGCTGATCTATGTACACTAGCAGATCGACATACGATGAAACTTCATAGTGCAGATCACCTCCCCGCCAATTTAGCGGATCCCAAGGGGGATGGTTGGGGTACAGGTTTGCTCAGTTTCCTACAAGTCGGTTACGGAGAAGAAGCCAGACATGCGGCTCGCAGAAGTTTTTTACCCCCTAGCGAGGGGGGTGGCATTGCAGGACAAAATGATGTCGCATCTCCCTCAATGTTCGCTTACCAGAAACATACTCGTGCTAGGTTCTGCCTAGAAGCCTCATTAGCGCTACTAGCATCCAGTGCCAGCCAAGCTTTTTGGGTCACAAATCGAAAGCCATCAGCCAGGTTGGTGCCTATACTAGAATGCGTGCGCGACTATGTGCCGCCGCTTACCAGTACAGTGGGTCGAGATATGGGGAACGAACTTCATGCATTACAACAGTATTTTCAGGCTCTTTCACTCTCTAATTGAATAACCTGACGAAGTATGTTTTCTCTTTGAGCGTCTAATAACACTCATACAGTTGGCGGGTAGTCCGAATCAGAAGTGTCAAGTGAGAGCACTACTTTGAAGTTTTGATCTGCTTTTCCAGGCGCGCAGAAAAGATATTCAAAAGATGGGCTGCATAAGTCAAAGGCGCATTCACATCCGGCGGGTCTATCTTTGTTGCCCAATCCGGTTCTAAAAACATAGCAAGTGACATCCTGCTTTCGCCATCACCAACAACGCGATGACGTGCAGCATTAATCACCCCATTAGTTAACCTATTAAAAACATCGCCGCAGTGAAGAGATAAACCACCTGGAACCACAGGTACATCGCGCCAGTAACCTTGTGAATCCTTCATTTGAAGGCCCTTCTTGTTCTGCCACAACAAAGTAAGAACGGTTGTATCAACATGCTCCTGGCCAATAATCCAGCGCCGACCGTCATCTACCATTTCTAGGCTTGAGACATATGCTTTCGAGCCCGACCTACTTGATGGCGAAAGATAATTCAACAAGCGAACCGTACCGTTTCGACCGTGATAAAGCCTTTTGAATTCTATATTGTCCAACCCTAACCCTCTCGCTATGGCATCCATTAGAACCACAGTTATCTCTCGAATCTGTGCAAAATGGGCAAGACACTCTCGGCGCCAGCCCTCGTGGGGCTCTAGCACCGGCCAACGATTGCTTTCTCGAAATATCGCCCCACCTTGAAGCAATGGAGCTTCTAACGGAGGTTCTGGCCCAATATCTAGTCGCTCTTTATCAGACCAACCTCGTACTTTAGGAGGCGGATAATAACCACGATACCCGTTTGAATTAGACGATGTAACTTGTTGAGTCGCGATAGAGAGCTTCATCTCATCGGGCAGGCTAAAGAATTCTGTAATACATCGCGCCCGTTGCTCAAGCCCTTCCCACCCTGGGTAACCAATGCAAACAAAACTACCTTGATGCCGCAGTGCATCAACAATTTTCTGATCTAATTGAAAATCAGCTGGTGCGTCAGACTCGAATAGCCGAGAAATATTGATCACAGAAGTCTGTGAGATGTGCGCATCCATCGGATTGTTTGACATTAAGTTGGCAGTTAACGGCAGCAACCTTACCTTCGATTAACAAATTTCGTCAGTTAGTATTAAATCACCTCATAATAATTTTGCGTCGAATGAATAAGTGGAGAGCGGAACAGCACCGTCTGCAGTTACAAGAACCTGATCTTCCAATTTCACTCCGTAGGGCGCTCCATCCCTGCCGGCATAGCATTCCAGACAAAAAACCATATTTTCCCGAATAGAGCGATCTACATAATTGGTGGGTTCTCCCTTGCGGTCATCGTCCGGGTAAGGTATCCCTGGGCCTTCATCTTCCAATCCTGCCTGGTGAGCCATGGCTCCATAGCGACCATTCTTATACCCAGGAGGTAGCTTTGGTGCCACATGCCCGAATTCTTCAAATGTCATCCCAGGTTTCATCAGCTCGCGCATACCGTTGACACAATCATACGCTATCCGATAGGCCTCTTTTTGACCCTCTGTAGCAACATCACCGCACAAGAACGTACGTGAAATATCGACAACATAGCCTTCGTATACGTTGGAGTCTGTATCAATGCCCACCAGGTCACCAGGTTGGATAACCTTGTCGTGGGCCTCTGACATCCATGGGTTCGTGTTCGTACCCGAGGCAACCAAGCGAGTAAACATGAACTCTCCATGATGATCGAAGAGCGTCTTGTTCAGAACGCCGAGCAGCTCATATTCACGGACGCCGGGCCGGATTGCCGCCTCAAAATCGGCCAGCATTGCATCACCCGCGGCGCCATTCAAGATCATGATTTCAACTTCTTCTGGCGTTTTGACCTCACGGGCATCCACTGTCGCCGGGCTGGGGTCAGTTACCTGGATACCGGCATTTTGCAGTGCCATAAACCCGAAGCCATCTAGTTTATCGACTGCAAGTGGTTCCCCCGCACAGCCGAGCTCTGCCATCACCGATTTGACTTGATCGGCCCATTTATTTGCCGCCGCTAATCCCTCTGTTGCCTTGTACTGCCAGGATGGAGCTGGACGCACGTCATCAACGAATTTTTCGGATACGTGCATTGAATTCATATATTCAAACATAACTGGCGCACCTTCTGCTGGCACAACCGAAAAACGCGCAAGTGTCGTCGCTGTCCAAACACCCATGACTTCTGTCCCTGTTGCATAGCGGATGTTGCCCGGATTGTAGAAAAGACAAACCGGTATTCCATGTCGTTTCATCATTTGCTGCAAACGGGCGAGACGCCCTGCGCGTAGAGCCAAAAAATCGATCTCACTCAGATTGGGTGCCCGTAACGTCTGGATATGCGGGCTTGGATCTCTATAGTGATTGCCACCAACTTCCATCGATGATTCTCCTTTGAATTACGTGTCAGTAATTTTCAGATACACAACAAACCATTTAGCCTCTTCCACAAAAACCGAGCAGGCTAGCTAATGTCCAATCGACATAAATTTTCTTGGAACCTTATGAGTGTTAGCTCGAGGGCAGACGGGTTGGAAGAGCGTTCCGCAATGGACGAATGTATTCAATCTCAAATCCGCAGCAGCCACCAATAATCTGCACGCCTTGATCCACCCACTTACGAGTAATATCCACGTATGCTTGGGGCTGAACCTTAGTATCCGTTTTTGAATCACGATAAGTCGCCACATAATCGCTGCGATCTGCATCCGGATAGAGGCCAATTGGGCCCTTCCAGTGTTTTTGCATAACTGGTAAGGCGGCTGAAGTTGCGGCCACATTTGAATGGAATATCGTCACAACATCTGGTCCTAACGCCAACAAATCATCAATGGAAGATTCAAAATCATCCCCTGAACGATAACCGACTTTCAACTGAGCGTTGTCGTCCAACCGACATTTGAAACCGGCCCAAACAGGCAGTCCAGTAGAGACACAAGCTTCAATCACCCAGTGTCGTTGTTCCGTACTGCCTGTCGCTTCGGCGAGCAACAGGTCTACGCCAGCTTCGGCGAGTACTTCTGCTTGCTCCCGTAAGTTATCTTTGGCCTGGGCATCCGAAGTCTCGGATCGACCCGGTAAAAACGTCCCACTTCGAACGAACTGTTTCCACTCTGGCTCCGCACCTGCTAGCAGTCCAAAATTAGAGACGGAGCCCGCGACGTAAATTGGCCTTTCCTCGGCACAAGCATTCCGAGCATCCTGAGCCAGCATGACCGCCCGTAGGTTCAACTCCTCGAATCTATCACCCAAACCAAGAGGCTCCAGATTGTGCCGTCCTGCGGAATAGGTGTTAGTCGTAATGACGTCGACACCAGCCCTAATGTAATTCTCGTGCAAGCGTCGCACGGTAAAAGGATGCGTATCAAGCGCGGCTGCCGCCCATGCCTGATTGTTCATTGGCGCGCGCATGTGCTGGAGTTGCGTACCAATAGCACCGTCGAGCAAGATGATTTCATGAGCATCAAGTCGAGACTTCAGTTGCTTGTAGTCAGCCATCTATAATTTTCCCCTCTTATCTGTCTTCCATACTTTCAGTATATTTGACGATCCTCATGAGCACAGCAGTATATTCTGGCAGGCTGTCATACGAAATCTGAAATACTCGGTTTAACACCACCCTCTACATCGACTATCGACGTCGCCTGACACTAGGCCAAAAAAATACGGGGCCCGAAGACCCCGTAGATCGTAGATCCTCATGAGGATCTTGTCTTTTACGAAACCACTTAGCTATTCAATGCCAGTTCATGGGGAAAGATATATTGGGTTGGATGCATGTTGAAACCCACTACCTTTTTGTCCCAGGGGCTGAATCGCCCCAGCCAAATGGGTTGCACAATCGGACCACGTTCCTGCATGATGGTCTCGAGCTTTCCAATCAGTTTTGAGCGCTCGCGGGCATCGGCTATCCCTTCTGCCTGCGTTAGTGTTGAATCAAACTCGGCATCGCTGAAGTGGGACTCGTTCCATGGCACACCACTACGATAAGCAAGACCCAAAACCATAAATCCCAGAGGTCGGTGCGCCCAAGAAGTAAATCCCAATGGAGCCTTATCCCAGATACCCCAAAATTCAGACGATGGCAGGAGGTCGATCTCCGCTTTTATACCCGCTTCCTTCATCTGTTCAACCATGACCTCGACAGCTGCCAACTCCCAGGGCGGATCTTTCTTACAGGCTATTCCACCGATTTCGACACCGTCGGGGTAACCCGCTTCAGCCAGCAACGCCTTGGAAGCTGCAACATCTCGTGCCATAAATGGCAGTTCGTGGTAGTCAGGATGAATTGGACAGACATGGTGATGTTCGCCTGCGGAACCCACACCCCGATGCGCTACTGCCAAGGCCTGTTTTGTATCAACCGCCAGACGCATGGCTTTTTGGACCCGCGGATCATTGAAAGGCGCTACATCGCACTGACCCCGTAATACACCCGTACCAGCCGTAGAGGCTGACATTAAGTTGTAGTCCGCCAATGTCGCATAGGCATCTTGCTGCCCAACGGGTGCGTCATAGGCCCCATGGACCTGACCGGATGCACACGCTGCGAGCTGGGCTGATGGATCATCACCCAGGTCAATCCACTCAATCGAATCAAGGTAGGGACCGCCATTCCAGTGCTGGGCTCCCTTGCGGGCTTTCAGTACAGCCTTTTCACCCAATTTAAACTCGACCAAATCGAACACACTGGTTCCATTGGATCCCACGCCAAACTTGCCACCTTCGTCGGGATCGATAATCGCCATCGGATAGTGGAACAGATGCTCAGGAATCGCGACGTTGGCAGTCTTCAGATTCATCCTGACGGTATGGTCATCCACTTTTTCGATCGCATTGGCATCCCACAGGTTCTCGCCAGCGTCATCCATCATGTAGCCCTTCATCAGACCCAATACCGAGGAGCCCGTCGCCGGGTCCAGGCAGCGTTTGATGTTCCAGATCACATCATCGGCTGTGAAATCACGTCCGCTGTGCCACTTCCACTTCCTAAGATTTAACGTCCAACTCCGGATATCGTCACTGACGTCCCAGCTTTCGACCAGCGCCGGATGGGTGACGTTCTGATAATCCGTGTAGGTCAGATATTCGTTCGATCCTCGAAAGATATTTGACTCTGACAACCAGGAAAACGTGTGTGGGCTGTGTATTTCTTGCACCCGCATAGAAATACGTAGGGTGCCACCCTTCGGCATATTTCCCGCCTGCGCGGTCGGCATCAACAATGGCTCTCCACTGTTTACCGTATTGGCCAATTTATAGGCTGCCGTAGTGGACACTCCAAGCAGGGTTGCATAGCGAAGAAAATCACGTCGCGTTATACGACCTTCCTGCAGGTCATCCTTTAGACCCGGCATCGCGGCATGTTCAACCGGGTTCCGTCTTTGCTTAATCATTATTATCCTCCAATTAGCTGGTTTGATTTACCCTAAAAAGTCACAAGAAACCACCTTACCACCGACCATCAACTCAATTAGGGCTAAACAGTAGCCATTTGAATCGCCAGTAAGCCCAAACTACCTTATTACCATCAGATCATCAAGGCCTTTTGGCTAGAAACGTGGGTATCGGTTACGCCTGCAAATCGGCATACAAAAATGGCCGGTATGGGGGGATAGCCCATCAGGCGGGTTTGGAAGATGAGGGTCCAGGGATACCTTATCCGGATGATGACCGCAAGGGAGAACCCAGTTCTTATTTAGATCGAAAAATCTAGGAGAATATGGTTTTCTGTCTCGAATGCTATGCTGGTAAGGACGGCGCTCCGTATGGGGTAAAACTCGAAGATCAGGTCCTAGTGACTAAAGACGGTGCGATACCACTGAGTACCTATCCATTTGAAGAAAAATTGTTGGTCTGACGTCGCCAATCTATTCGATTTGCTAGCATACCTTAAATTAAACTCCTGGATTTTGAGTCTTTGGTTGTTGGCCCTAGTCACTTCCTTGGGAAAGTTGGTAACAAATAGCTGATGCATTAAGTACAGAGGGAGGATTCATTGCGGTTGGATATCCTTCCATGATGGATCAATATTCTTGGTGTCTCCGAATCGGAGATTACTTCGAGTTGGATAACGATGGGGCGCCGAGTTCATGTATGACCTGTGCTCTCGGCATCTGTACCACTGCCTTAATTGAACAATGAACTCACTTTGACACTTCGGGACACTTGTTCGGTCACCGGGTTAATAACTGTCATCGGTGGTTGTTCTTAGATACGTGGGGGTCCCTGCTGAATGCGCCAACGAACGGCGTCTAACCAGGATGTTTTGCTTGCCCGGTCAATCAGGTCGGGACGACTCTCATTAATAGCTTCCTGCCACCAAGTAACCCCCGCATCGGCGTACTCGCCAACGACCTCAGCGGCGTGCATTAGATCGTTGCCGGGTGTAGTCCCCTGCACCGTGACATCGAATGGGTCATCACTTTCCCGGTGATCAAGCAAATAACGCATCATCTCTTGAATCTGTGCTGGGTAAGATTTCGCATCAGTGCCACTTAGAATCGGGAAGACTCCATCCCACCGAGCGGCGCGCCGGAAAGGCGCCCTGTTTGGCCATTTGCCCCCGACCCAGATTGGTATGCGAGGTTGCTGTAGTGTCGCGGGAATAAAATGAGCATCTTTGACTGTGTAATGTTCTCCCGAAAAACTAAATGGTTTGCCGCGCCATAACCCGCTGACCACTTGGAGCCCCTCATCCAACATAGCACCCCGTGTTTTGAGGTCTGCTACCTCTCCAAGAGATTTGAATTCAGCCAAAGCATCCCCGATACCGACGCCAACTATCATCCGGCCAGACGATAAATGATCAAGCGAAACTGTTTCACGTGCAAACTTCCAAGGCCGACGACGAGGTAGCGGCGTGACCATAGCGCCAATGCGAATTCGATTGGTACTCGTTGCAATCGCGGTCAAAGCGACCCCTGGATCCACCATCGGCATGATCCGCCCATCCCAAGCAATGTGATCCCATACAAAGAATCCATCCCAACCGACTTCCTCTGCAGTTCGCGCCAATTCAGCAAGCGTCAAGGCATCCCCACAGTCACCGAAGTTAATAATATTGATAGCAAATTTCATTAGGTGGATAGTCTCATCTGTTCCAGCCCATCTGTTTCGGTAGTAGATACACAGATGCTGGACAAAGTTCTTGGTTCCCTATAAGGCCATGGACGACCTCGGTGTAGAACTGCTCGCTGATCCCAAAGCAGCACATCTCCCACCTTCCATCTGTGGGAGTACACAAAGTGTGGCTGCGTACAAAATTCAATCAATTCGCTAATAAGGAGTTCGCTTTGCGCACTGCTGTAACCATCGACTTTATAGGCATGACTGGCAATGTACAGCGCTTCCTGACCATTAACAGGGTTAGTCCATACGGACTTCCAGTGCTGGTCTTTCCATTTATGAAACATGGACAATTTGGCTAAGTTTGGATCTACTTTAGCGCGGGAGTGAGCATATCGATGCCAAATTCCACGACCGCGAATACTCTCTTTCAATTTTGTCGGCATTACTGACCAACTGACACGTGTCGAAGCTAATTCAGTCTCGCCGCCAGAACTTGTAACCAGCTTGGCGATTAAGATGTTTGTTAGGGCGGGTGAAGGCATGAAAGTACTGTCCGCATGCCACTGAAAATTGGCTTTAAGGTGAAGGGCGTGCTCGTCCAATTCGTCAATAATTGAACCATCTTCACGAACGTTTGATACCTTGGGAATCGTATATGTATCGCCTGGTTCTCTTTCATCCACAAGCCGATCTTCTATCGGGCCGAATAACTGACCAAACTTCAGATGTTGCAGTTCGTTGACCTTCTGGTTACGAAACAAAAGAACAGAATGTTCCTCGAATAACCTCCTTACTTCGGGAAAATTCGTCGATTCAGTCACTTCTGGTAAGGTGAGGTCAAGAATCTCCATACCAAATTTTGGAGTGAGTGGCCTAATCCTCATCACCAGGCCTATTTAAGTTGATACCGCTAGGAGCACCATGGTTGCAATGCCCCAAAGCAACAATTGGAAATGACTGTTCTGCGCCCACTCATGACACATCCACAAGAGAAACCAATTGCCAAAAACCAAGAATGCAGCCCAAATTAAAGTAAATCCAAGCACGCCTATGAGTGCAATAGTCCGCGCTGAGTCTGGATCTACTAAACCGAACAGCGCTCGGAACATCATTACGATGGCAACAAACAGTACGGTACACACCAGGGTTTCAGCAGCCACAATGACTACAAATACCGCACGGTGAATGGCTGGGTTCTTGATCTCACGGTAACTCACACGGGCGTAGTCTTCCGGATACATATCCTTAAGTCTTTCAAATGTCAGTACCGAGCCGACAAACCCACGATTGAGCGACGGTGTGAGATAGTTATCCAGCACACCAAAGAGTAACCACCCTGCCAGAGATGTCGTCATTAATGTCTGGGCGAGTAGTATGACGGTATCCATCGTCATTAATTTACCGAAGGCGGATTTGTGCCCTGTATTTCTTTAATTAACTCGCAGAATCCTTGCGTCATTGAGTCGACATCACGTGTTCCAAGTTCTGCAGTCGCGGCACTGGCATCACCGACCACACCTTCAGTATTAAGGTCTTCGGCAAGCCAGGCAATATTTGCATTTGAAGAATGGAGTCCCAGGTGATGGTTAACGGCCTTCAGATCCGACTGACGACTCAAGAAATTTCCCGCCTTTGAAAGATCGACGAGTTCGGGACGCAATGCCAGCATCACGGAGGTCTCATTGAGACCTCCATGGATATCTGTTACGGGTGTTTCGAAGTCGTATATGTCCTCCCAATCACCTAGGCTACTCCAACTAGTCGTCACGACGAGCATGTTGAATTGCTCTCGTAATTCTCGGGCAACGATCGCCATTATCGGATTGTTGCCACCATGGCTTGTAATTATTACGAGCTTGCGAACCCCGGCTTTACAGACGCTTTGGCCAATCTCAACCCAGCTTTCGATCGCGCTGCGCCAGCCGATGGTAAGCGTACCTGGATAATTGACATGCTCGTTAGACTTGCCAATCGCTTGCACCGGTAAGAATACCGCCTGACTTGATTCAGGCATCTTCGTAGCACACCTTGACACCATTTCTTCAGCGATAATCGTATCAACACCAACCGGCAAGTGCGGACCATGTTGCTCAATAGCCGCAATAGGCAGTACAGCAATCCAATCACTGGTGTCACCAGCGAACAGGGTGGTAGGTATTTCATACCAGTAATGGGCCGGTGGCATTCTAAGCCTCCACGATTGCCAGCGCTTCTACCTCAACAAGAAACTCTGGTCTGGTAAACCCGCTTACAATCATCAAAGTGGAAGCGGGTTTGCAATTGAGTGCCGCCGTAAACCTATCCCGCACGCTCATATATCCCTCCATATGTTTTCGATCGATAACATAGGCATTCAGCCTCACAATGGAATTGCGAGATAGCCCAGCTTCTAGAAGAATAGCTTCAATATTCTCAAGGCAGACACTTGTCTGGCTTTCGATATCTGCCGGTATGGTACCGTCTGCCCGAACACCCAGTTGGCCGGAAGTTACCACCATGCGCCCTGGCTGTACTTCGATTCCGTGAGAATAATCAGCAAAGGGGGGGTGAATGGTTTTGGGATTGAGTGGTTTCACAGCTTGTTGCTCTGTAATCCTTCATAAGGATAGTGGGTAGATAGGTCATACTCGTAGTGTTCATTTTCCCAAGCAATCATCTTTCCCGGATTAAGCAATCCTTTGGGGTCATGATCTTTTTTTAGTTCAAGTTGAGCTTTATTAACACCCCTGTGACTACCTTCTTCCAGCCTATACGTATGGGGGTTGTAACACGTACAACCTAAATCCTCGAGCATTTGTGAAATCTCCAATAATCGCTCGGGGCTTTTGTAATGGAGTAGAGGAAGCGAGGTCGCGTAGACTCGACCAGATGCACGAACAAATTCAACATGACCAATTAGCTCATCTCTAAATAGTTTGGAAATCTGACCTAGCACATCAAGCGGATTCTCGACGGGGATACCAACCTGAAGATAGGTCACATCAGGATCAACTTTTCGAGCCTGAAGGGTTGTGTGGTTCCATGTTAGATGATGTAGCCGGGTTAGACCTTTTCGATCTGATTCCGTCAATTTATCCGATCGATAGGCCACCCGCCCTCCCAGTTTCTCAAGATTAGCCAACAGGGGGGATACTGCATTTGGTGCCACAAGGATGCAGAGTGTGTTGTCAG
>Ga0066379_10000200_pt1 | contig 13961 bp, 20 predicted proteins | sample Knorr_S23_td_250_FD_70951 | JGI IMG/M metagenome (GOLD analysis project Ga0066379, IMG submission 70951) | Marine microbial communities from Southern Atlantic Ocean transect - Knorr_S23_td_250_ad_251m_LV_A | ecosystem: Environmental > Aquatic > Marine > Oceanic | place: Southern Atlantic ocean...
GAGCAGCACGGCACCCGTGCACATGGAGCACGGTGACAGCGTCGAGTAGAGCACCGATTGTCGGTAGTCGGCTGCCGTTAGTCGGCCTGCGTCCTCCAGCGCTGCCATCTCGGCATGGAGCACCACTGACCCCCGCTGTACCCGTTGGTTGTGGCCGCGCCCGATGACTTCCCCGTCGATCACCAAGACCGAACCAATGGGCACACCGCCTTCTGCCATTCCGAGGCGCGCCTCGTCGATAGCCGCCTGGAAGAAGGAATCAGTCATGCTGACAGCCTGTCAGGCTTCCCGTGCGACGAGGGCGCACGGGTCCACCCCGCGCATGGCTAGGACCCGCTCTACCGCCTCGTCCAACCAGCGTTGGTCTACCGACCCATCTTCCAACGCCCCGACCAGACTCCAGGCTGCCGGAACCACGTTCTCGTGCGGTCCCACCATCAGGAGGTCGGCGCCGGCGATGAGCGCCAACCGGGCGGCCGATGGCACGTCGACCAGCTGGGCTACCGCTCCCATGGATAGGTCGTCGGTGACCACCACGCCGTCGAATCCCATCTCGTCGCGCAGAATGCCGGTCACCGCGGCGGCCGACAGCGAGGCCGGAACCCCGTCGGTCAGACCTGGCACGGCTAGGTGCCCCACCATGACCGCCGATCCCTCGGGTACTAGGGCGAACGGTAGGAAGTCCACCATGCGCAGTTCTTCGAGGTCTGGCGTGGTGGCCAGCTCGGTGTGGCTGTCGGCATTGGCCCGGCCGTGTCCCGGGAAGTGCTTGGTAACCGGAACTAGGCCTCCCTCCAACACTCCTTCGGCGAACGCCGCTCCGTGGGTCGTCACCACCACCGGGTCATCAGAAAACGAGCGGGTTCCGATGCCCGGACCGGAACCCACGTCCACGACGGGTGCAAGGTTGACCGTCACGCCGAAGGCAGCCAACGCTGCAGCCCGTTCCCGTGCCAGGTTGCGAACCTCGTCAGTCGACCACGATCCCATCTCGGCCGCTGACGGCAGCGCTCCCAGCAGGACGTCGAACCGCTGCACGGTGCCGCCCTCCTCGTCTACGGCAATCACCACCGGACCCGTCACCGACGCCTCCTGCACGGCGGTAACCGCCGCCGGGAAGCCTTCGTTCGGAGACCCCACGACCACCGCTCCGGCCACCAGACCCCGTCCGGCCAGGTCGGCTACGACTGTCAGGTCTCCTTGGTCGACGACCGGTAGGAGCACTTGGCCAATCCGAAGCCCCAGTGGGAGGTCGGCCACACACTCGATGGCCGCCGGGCCCGGAGCCAGGGTTGTCGTCGTCGTAGTAGTCGTCGTGGTGGTCGTCGTAGTGGTCGTCGTGGTGGTTGAGGTCGTGGACGACGTCGTGGTGCTGATCAACGGGACCGTTGAGCGGGTCGGAGCCGTGCTGGTGGCCACCACCACGGTCGTGGTCGGTGCCACCTCGTCGGCCGATCCACAGGCCCCGGCGACGAATGCCAAGACCCCGACGACAAACGGAACCCGCATTCGGCAAGTGCACCACACCGCGGCGCCCGACGCACCGCGGCCCCGCCCCGACCACCGGGCCAACCCCGCATAACCTGCGATCGTGCGGACGCTCCTCGTTGGGCTGCTGGCCCTAGCTACCGTGGCCGTCGTCCTCTTCTACGGTCTGAGCGACGGACCTCAAACGGAACCGACGCTCCTCCCCGTCCCGGCCACCACCAGCCCGACCATCGACCCGACCGATCCCCCGATGCCGACCTTGGTTGCCGTGACTACCACCCGCCCCGCGGTGGCTACCACTACCCAACCGCCGGGAACTCTCGGCACCCTGGCTCCCATCGAGGACCTTGGTACCCCCACCATCGACACGTCCTCGTCGGTCAGCACGGTCGGTATCGACCGCATCATGTTCGGCATGACCGTCCACGACGCCCAGGTAGCCGCTGGCAGCCGGTTTACCCCGGTGACGCCTATCGGCCACTGCTACCTCGTCGTCCCCGACGATGCTCCGCCCGGTATCACCTTCTGGGTGGTGGCCGGAACCGTCGAACGGGTCGACGTGGACACCCGCACTATCACCACCCGATCGGGAGCCGGGATCGGCGACACCGAGGACCGCATCCGCGAGATGTTCGGCGAGCGCATCCACACCACCCCCCTACCCGACGGGTCGGGGAACCTGTTGGCTTACGTACCCAAGGACGTGGCCGACGCCACCTACCGGGTGATGTTCCTCAGCAATGGAGTGCAGATCACCCGGCTCTGGGCCGGCCGCTTGCCGTGGGCCGAGGAGTTGGGTGGCTGTCCCTCCTCCTGATCTAGACGGCGACCACCCTCAGTAGCCCTCGGGTAGATCGTGGATGTACTCGGCGCAGCTCACGAACACCGCTCCGTAACCCACCCGCTCCCCCTGGCCTGACTCCAGGTCCAGGCCACGGGTCCACTCGATGGCCCCGGCACTGATCGTGCCGTCGTGGACGAACACCTCCAAAGACCCTTCCAGCATCGATTCATAAAGGATCGACTCTCCGACCGTCACCCCGACATATGGCTGGCCGAGGAACCCCTGGATGAGCGCCTCTACGTGCTGGCCGCTGCTCGCCTCCTCGCCCACGCCGATGGCCGCCACGTCGCCAGCTCCCGGTGAATAGCAGGTGAAGAACAGGTCGAACGTCTGGTCCCCCACCTGAACCCACCCGTTGGTTTTGCCCTCGGGCTCCGGCGCCCTGATGGTGGTGGTCGTGACGACTGGTTCCGGCTCAACGACCGAAACTTCGTCACCACAGCCCACCGCCACGACCAGCACGGCCACCAACACGGCAAAGACGCGATGGGCGATCACCAGACCCCCCGCTCGACGGCTAGCAACTCCACCAACCGATCATCGTGGACCCGGATATCCACCCCAACCGGTACCTCCCTGGTCAGGGACACGGCGGAGTTGTCCTCCACGACCAGTGCCCACTCGACACGGCGCCGAAACGCCACCGTCCGCGCTGTCGCCCAGTCAGCGTCTACGGCCTCCAGGGCAGTGGCCAGCACTGGCAGCAGCATCGACCCGACGTCAGGGCGAAAACCGACGTCGGTCCACCGACCGACCTCCTCCCAGGCCCCCGGCCGCTCCGGGGCAGCCAGGCGTAGCCCAGCGCCTCGCAGGCGTCGCACTAAGTCACGACCCCGGACGGGCTCGGCACCCAGTGCCAGCGCCCGGTCCCGGACCGACTCGGGAACGTCGTAGTGATCTCCTTGGAATGACATCCGACGGAGCCCCAGTCGGTCGGCGAATGCGTGGAGCTCGGCAATGCTCTCGTCACTCACCAAGTGAGCCCAGTGTGCCCCCCGCCATGGCCATACCGCCTCGTCGACCAGTACAGCCATGACGCCATGTTGACCGACGGCGACCCGATCCCGCCAGCTCCGACACCCTCGGCCTGACCCTCCGTCCGCCAGATCGAGGTGGGAGACTTGTCCCATGGCACGAGATGACGGACGGGACACCGTCACCCTCGTCCTACCCGCCTCCCGACCGTTCGCCGACCTTCCCCGCGTCGGCCTGGCCTCAATGCTGCGGATCCACCGGATCAATCCCGGCGACGTAGGCGACCTGGCCACCTCCGTCATGGAGGCCACTGCCGAACTGGCGGCGGAAGGTTCCGAAGTCGTAGTCGAGTTCCGGGTCACCGATGCAGAGGTTTCCGTTGACCTCACCGGCAACAGCCGCTCCCTCCGAATCAGCGTCCCACGCACCTGAATCGGGCCCTCAGGTCCGCCGTACTACGGCCCAGGTGGCCTCTCCCACCATCGAGGTCACGGCATGCCACGCCGACCCGGTGGCTGACTCCAGCGAGGCCACCACGGCGATCGTCGAGAGGTGGATCGGGGTCTCCGAACCTCGACTGTTGACCCACACCAATGACCCCTCAGCGGCCAAGCAGCGGTTCACCTCCGCCGGGAAGAGAAACATGTTCTGAAGCACCAACACGTCCACCGCGCCGTCGGCCAAGGGGAGGCGGGAAGCGTCGGCGCAAACCAGAGGCGGTGCTGCATCCACGGCGTGGGTGAGCATCTCCGAAGACAGGTCGATAGCCACCAAGCGCTCGAACCGGCCGTTCAACACCCGGGCCGAGATACAGGTCCCAGCCCCCAACTCGACGGCTGTCCGGCCCTCAACACCACCGCGGTTAAGGGCATCAACTAGTGGCAAGTTCCGGTCTGGGTGGTCCCGGGTAGCCGTCCACTCGGGAGCCAGCGAGTCGAAGAGGACCCGCACTTCGTCGACCATGCCGGCATCCCAGGTTCCCTCTCCGGCAACCAGTTCGGTGACCTCGCGCATGCGATGGTTGACCACAGTCCCCCGGGTCCCCTCATCGGAGCCCGTTCGGGCCGGCAGAACTTCGATGGTGCCGGACGGCATGGAGGTCCGACCTAGCTCAGCGGCCGGTCGACCCGAAGCCGTCCTCGCCCCGTGCCGAGGGCGGCAACTCATCCACCAGGGTGAACCGGCACTCCTCCACCCGCTGGATGACCAGCTGGGCAATACGTTCACCCCGCACGACCTCGAAGGGCTCCGACGGGTCAGTGTTCACCATCAGCACCTTGAGCTCACCCCTGTAGCCGGAGTCGATCAGACCCGGGGTGTTCAGACAGGTCACGCCGTGCTTCATGGCTAGCCCACTACGAGGTTGGACGAACCCCGCGTAACCCTCGGGGATGGCGATAGCCGCCCCCGTCGGGACGAGGGCCCGCCCACCGCCGGGGGCCAGCATCACATCTTCGGCAGCCACTAGGTCGGCACCGGCGTCACCTGGCCGGGCATAGGCGGGGAGCGTTAGGCCGTCAACCAGGGCGACGAGGGGGATCTCCAGCACGGCGGCGACCCTAGCCGGGACCGTCGCCATCGAAGCCGTAGGCTCGGAGGCATGTTGGCGTGGATGGACCTCGAGATGACCGGGCTGAACCCGGAGGACGACGCCATCATCGAGATCGCCACGCTGGTCACCGACGACAACCTGGAGGTGTTGGCCGAGGGCCCCGACTTGGTGGTGCACCAGCCTCCCGGGGTGCTGGACCGCATGGGTGAATACGTACGGACTATGCACACCCGCAGTGGTCTCCTGGAGGCGGTTGCCGCCTCCACCACCACCCTGGCCGAGGCCGGCGACGCCACCCTGGCCTTCCTTCGGGAACACCTGGGCGAAGCGGGGACTGTCCCCCTATGCGGCAACTCCATCGGCACCGACCGACGGTTCCTGGCCCGGTGGCTCCCCGAGGTGGAGAACTTCCTCCACTATCGGTCGGTCGACGTGTCGACGGTCAAGGAACTGGCCCGACGTTGGCACCCGGACGTCATCAAGTCAGCCCCCGAGAAGGCCGGAGGCCATCGGGCGCTGGATGACATCCGCGAATCGGTCGCCGAACTGCGTCATTACCGCGAGTACCTGTTCACGACGCCCGTCGGGTGACTGCCGGTCAGCCGCTTCGGCCACCGCTCGTGGTCGCTCCTAGGGTGTCCTGGTGACCGAGACGGCGACCCAACCCCCCAGCGAGAAGGACCCCGGCCGACCGGTACGCCAAGAACAGGAGGAGGCCTCTACCGAGGTCACCGAGGTGGTGCCCGGCCTCTACCGCCTCCAACTCCCCATTTCGATGCCGGGTCTGGGCCACGTCAACTGCTACGCCCTAGAGGATTCCGACGGTCTGGCCCTGGTCGATCCCGGTCTGCCCAGTATCGACTCCTGGCAAGCCCTAGGTGAGCGGTTGGCTCAGGTCGGGGCCCGCTACGAGCACGTCCACACCGCGGTGGTCACCCATAGCCACCCAGACCACTTCGGCGGCGTTCACCGCCTGCGCGACGACCACGGCACCCAGGTTCTGACCCATGCCGACTTCCGATCGGCGTGGGTCGACGCCGATCTGACCGACGACCTAGGCAGCGATCAACTGGACTTGGCCGATGACGAACATATGGAACAGATGCGGTCCTTGATGACCCGCCCAACCCCATGGGGCGCCACCCGGACACCGCCGTCAGCCACTGAGCTCAGGAAATGGGCCGAGATGGACGCGACCGGTGGCTCCCGATCGTGGCGGGTCCCCGAGCCGTCGGCCACTGTCGACGATGGCGACGAAGTCGAGCTGGGTGGACGACCCTGGCTGGCCCTCCACACCCCCGGACACACCCACGACCACCTGTGCCTCTTCGACCCGGTGGACGGGATCCTGCTGTCCGGCGACCACGTTCTGCCGACCATCACCCCTCACATCGGTGGCATCGGCCCTCTGGATGACCCGCTGGCCACCTTTTTCAGGTCCTTGGAGCGCATGAAGGAGCTCCCTGGACTCGCCGCGGTCCTGCCGGCCCACGGCCACCCATTCACCGACGTGTCCGGTCGGGTCGACGACATCGTCGGCCACCACGAAGACCGTCTGGAGACCATCCGGGAGGCGGGCCACGACCTGGGGCAGGGGACCGTCGAGTCGTTTATGCAGCGCCTGTTCAAAGAGCGCTCGTGGGGCGATATGGCAGCCAGCGAAACGTACGCCCACCTAGAGCATCTCAGAATCCTGGGACAAGCAACCCGGAACGAAGTCGCAGGTCAAGCGGTATATCTCACCCACTGATTTAATCGTTTGACGGGGTTAGTCCCATCGACTGGTGTGTAACCCGATCCGGCGGCCCTACAGTGGACCTCGGATTGGGTGGCTTTCCGCCGCCGGACCAAACCACGGAACGACCAGCACCATGTACGAGATCCACTGCCACCGCTACGGCCATCCGGCCGGCACGCACGTGATCTCGTCGCGCGCACATCTGTCCGTAAAGCCGGACACGTCGATGATCGTCGCCTATCCGACCTTTTCGACGACCGTGTTCCAGACCAACGGTTTTTGGACCACTCACCAGCGGCCCCGGGGAGCAACCAGCTGATCAGCTGAACGCAGACCGAATCCCCGAGGCCGCCGGAGAAATCCGGCGGCCTTCTCCGTTTTTCACCCGCCTACCACCGCAATACATCAGAACTGAAAACCAGCCAGAAGAGAGAAAGCAGAAGACCATGCAGGTACTTACGTTCGAACGGGAAACCTGGCGGCAGCAAGCCGCCTGCGCCCAGCTGGGCGTTCCCACCGCCGTCTTTTTCTCCGACGACTTCGGGGACATCATCCAGGCCAAGCGCATCTGCGCCGACTGTCCGGTGCTCGAGTCGTGCCTGGAGGGCGCAATGAACCGTCGCGAGCCGTGGGGGGTGTGGGGTGGTCAGTTGTTCCGCAACGGCCACATTCTGACCAACAAGCGTCGTCGGGGCCGACCCTCCAAGGTCCCACGACCTGAGGACCAGCTCCCAGTGGTGCCAATCCCAGCACGTCTACAACAAGAGCTGCTTTCCGCCTGACCGGAGCCTCCACCGGACAGAGGCCGCTCCGGGATCCGGTTTCCCCCCGCCGGATCCCGGAGCGGGAACACACGATCGCCGAATGTACGGGCCGGGGTGACGCCTCGGCGAGCCCCGGCCCGTCGGCACCAACCACCGTCTTGTCTACCTGGGCGGCGAAACCCGGAAGGGGTTCCGGTACCTTCGTAGTTCGTGTCTCGCTCACCGCATCGCGGCCGCCCCGTGGCGGTCCTCCTCGTCGCCCTCGCTCTGTTCGGGGCCTCGGCGGCCTGCGCCAGCTCCGGGAACGGGACCCCTGATCGGCAGGATGCCGAGGTTCTCAACCGGAGCTTCTTGCTCTGGGACGGGACCGAGACCACCCTGGCCGACTTGGTGGCCGACGACGGTCGACCCGTCGTGGTCAACCTGTGGGCCACCTGGTGCACCCCGTGCCTGGAGGAAATGCCCGACCTCCAGGCCACCCACGAGGCTCTGGGAGATGAGGTCCGGTTTCTGGGCCTCAACGTGAGCGACTCGCCCACCCGAGCGGCCGATCGGGCTGACGAGCTGGGGATCACCTATCTGCTGGGCCGGGACCCCGACGGCGGGTTCACCGTGGCGTTGGCCGCCGTCGGCCTCCCGGTCACGGCCTTCGTGGATCGACAGGGCGCCCTAACCCATGTCCACCACGGCCCGCTGGAAGTTGACGATCTCGTGGCGAATATCCGGGAGCACTTGTCGTGATCAGCGTCGGACTGGCCGTGCCGTTCACCCTGGGCATCGTGACGGCCATCAACCCCTGTGGGTTCGCCATGCTCCCCACGTGGCTCGGGTACTTCCTGGGGCGAGACACCGCGGATCGCCACGCCCGACCCGAACAGGTGGTCCGGGCCGTATCGGTCAGCCTCACCCTCAGCGCGGCCTTCGTGATCCTCTTCGGGGCCCTCGGCCTGGCTGTCAACTCGATCACCAGCGAAGCGACCATCGCCGACAAGACACCGTGGGTGACCGTGATCCTCGGTCTGTGCCTCGTCCCCTATGGACTCGCCCTCCTCACCGGCCGACAGGTTCGCATCCCGTTTTTCAAGCCGGGCCGCGGCCCGCGCGATCGGGAATTCTGGTCGGTGGTGGGCTTCGGTGCCTCGTATGCCGTGGTGTCGATCAGCTGCTCGGCCCCCATCTTCCTGTTGCACGTTGCCGGGAGTTTCGGACGCGACGGGATAGTGGACGGCATCGCCGTCTACCTGGCCTACGCGGCCGGGATGGCGGCCGTCATTACTTCGCTGACCCTGTCACTGGCCCTGGCCAGGGGCGGCCTGGCTAGACACCTCAGGCGCCTCCTCCCCCACTTCGACCGAATCGGTGCCCTGGCCCTGCTGCTGGGTGGCACCTACCTGATCGTCTACGGCATCTACGAAATCCGGATCCTCGGGAACCCGACCATCGGCTCCAACCTGATCGTGGACGCCGTTACCGACCTGCAGTCGCACCTCACCAACTGGGCCGCCGGAATCGGCGGCCTGCGCCTCGGCCTCGCCCTGTGGCTGGTGGTGGCCACCCTTGTGGTGTGGGGGATCGGCCCGGCACTGATCGGTCGGGCCCGCCACGTCGCACAACTCTCCCTACTCACCGCCTGGGTGATCGCCGAAGGCCTGTTTCACGGAGGCGACCTGGTGGTTCTACCGGTCGGGCGACTGGTAGTGACCTGGCCGGTCCGCGTAGGCAACTGGGTGGACCAACCGTGGAGGTGGGCCACCCCGTTGGAGGCCGTAGCCACCGCCCTGGTCGCCCTGGTTGCCTACGGCGTCGTACGAGGGGTAATGGTGAGGAGCCGCCGGTGAGTCGCCCCGCCGAAACGACCCCCGGTCCCGGGCCGGTCACCCCGATCGGTAGCTTCGCCGAGTTGCTGGCCCTGCCCGGCGTGGCCGAGGAGGTGGAGATCCGCTCGACAGTGGGTGTGTGCGCCCTCCACGGGGGCGGCCTGGAGCGGGCCACCGAGGTAGTGGCCCGGGAGGTGGCCGCCCGAACTGGGTCGTCGTACTACGCGGTGATCCAACCCGACGGCTCACGCCGCCACCTCCCCTCGACGCTTTTCCTCCCCGGGGTTTCCGACGCCCTGGACGCCTTCCTCTCCCGGGTGGACACCGTCCTGTCCATCCACGGCTACGGCCGTGACGATGACTTCTGGGCCGTGCTAGTCGGTGGAACGAACCGGACCCTGGCCCACCACCTGGCTGGCCACCTCCGGGGTCTGCTACCCGAGGAGTACCGGGTGGTCGACGACGTGGGCGCCATGCCGAGCACGCTTCGCGGACTACACCCCGATAACCCGGTGAACCGACCTCCCGACGGCGGCGTTCAGGTTGAGTTGCCCCCCGGCGTCCGGTGGAACCGCGACCACCGGGACTGGTCCGACCACGACGGGACGCCCCGATCCGAGCAACTCGACCTGGTGATCGAGGCTCTGGTCACCGCGCTGTCCGACCGTCCGGTAGGGAATGGAACCTCCGGCCTCTAGGGGGCGCGGCGCTCCACCACCCAGCTGTCCTGCTCCCGGCGGTACCGGATCCGGTCGTGGAGACGGTCGGGTCGCCCTTGCCAGAATTCCACTGTGTCTGGGCGAACCCGGTAGCCCCCCCAGTGGTCAGGACGCTTCACCTCCCGACCGGCCCAGCGCTCCTGTTGCTCGGCAAACGTCCGCTCCAGCGTCGCTCGGTCGGCGACCACAGCACTTTGGTCCGATGACCAGGCCCCCAGTTGACTGCCCCGGGGACGGGTGGCCCAGTAGTGGTCGGACTCCTCATCGGTCAGACGCTGGGCGTCGCCGACAACCCGCACCTGGCGACGCAACTCGGTCCAGCTGAAGGTGAGGGCGGCCCGGCGGGTGGCCTCCAACTCGGTGGCCTTGTCGCTCGTGTAGTTCGTAAATAGCACGAACCCCCGCTCATCGACCCGCTTCAACAGCACGTTGCGGGCCGACGGCGAGCCGTCGGCGGTCACCGTGGACAGGACCATTGCGTTGGGTTCCCAGTAGCCGGCCGCCTCGACCTCGGCGAACCACTGCTGGAACTGAGCGACCGGGTCGTCAGCGAGATCGGCCTCTTCTAACCCGGCCACCTCGTAGGCCTCGCGTAATCGGCTCAGATCCATTCGGGCAGTCAACACGGCACCAACCGAACCGGCAAACACCCGGGACCCCCTATGGCCCGGCCCTAGGGTTCGCTCCATGGTCCGACCCCCACTCCTCCTCGTGGCGGTTGGCGGCACGATGGGAGCCGGACTCCGGTGGGCGGTCCTGGAGGCGACCCCGGAGGTGGTATTCCCGTGGCCGGTCCTAGTCGTCAACCTGGTGGGTTGTGCCCTGCTCGGTGCCCTACTCGGGCTAGAAGCCCCGCGCTCTACCAGACTGCTGGTCGGCACCGGCCTGTGCGGTGGCCTGACCACCTTCTCCACGTTCGCCGTGGAGGTGGCCCAACTCCTGCGGACCGATGACGCCCCCACCGCCGTGGCCTACATCGTGGCCTCCGTGATCGGTGGACTGGCCGTGGCGACCGCAGCTCGAGCCACCACCGGTTACCGGGAGAATATGCCGTGCTGATTGTCTTCGGCTTCACGGCTCTGGCCGGGGCGGGAGCTGGACTCCGCTTCCTGGCCACCGACCGTTGGCCGGGCGGGCACAGGGGCACGCTTCTGGTCAATGTGGTCGGATCGCTGGTCCTCGGGTTGCTGGCCGGATCCCCGGCACCGTTTCCGGTGGTCGTCGGTGTCGGTGGACTGGGTGCCCTCACCACCTTCTCGACATTTGCCGCCGACACCCTCGACCTGGCGGCTGACCGGCCGGTGCGAGCCGTCGGCCACGTGTTGACCACCGTGGTGCTCGGTGTGGCCGCTGCAGCGGCGGGCCTGGCCCTTGGATCTTGAACGACTGGCGGTGGGCCGATTCAGCCGATGTGGGTGAGGCCCCGCATGTAGGGCTGGAGCACCGCAGGCACGGCCACCCGACCGTCGGGCTGGCGGTAGGTCTCCACCACGCCGGCCCACACCCGGGGCACGGCCAGGCCGGAGCCGTTCAGGGTGTCCACCACTCGGGTGCCCTTCTCATCGGTAGGCCGGTACCGCACGTTGGCCCGGCGGGCCTGGTAATCGCTGAACCACGACACCGAGGACACCTCCAGCCACTGATCAGCGCCTGGGGCGTAGACCTCCAGATCGAACGTTCGTGCCGAGGAGCCGCCCAGGTCACCAGTGCACAGGTCCAGCACCCGGTATGAGAGGCCCAGGTCGGTGATGGCTGCCTCGGCCCGAGCCAGAATGTCGGCGTGTACCTCTGGTGACTGTTCCCGGGTGGCGTAGGCCAGCAACTCCACCTTGTCGAACTCGTGGACCCGGAGCAGGCCCCGGGTATCTCGACCGGCCGACCCGGCCTCGCGCCGGAAGCACGAGGTGTGGGCCATGAGTTTCATCGGCAGGTCGGCCTCGTTTAACACCTCGTCGCGGCAGAACGAGGTGAGGGGAACCTCGGCCGTGGGGATGGCCCACAGGTCATCTCGCTCTAGGTGGTAGGCGTCGTCGACGAACTTCGGGAGGTGCCCAGTCGATACCATCGTCTCCGTCTTGACCAGGCTGGGGGGGCGCATCTCCCGGTAGGTGTCGGCGTTGCGGTCCAGGCCGTACTGGATGAGTGCTCGGCACAGGGTGGCCCCCTGCCCGGTGTACATCACGAACATGGACCCGGAGAGTTTGGTGCCCCGTTCCACGTCCAAGATGCCCAGTTCCTCGCCGACCTCCCAGTGGGGGACCCGTTGGTGGTCCTCGTAGGCATCCTCATCCCAGTGTTCGTAACGGATGACCACGTTGTCGGCCTCGCCCGCTCCGTCCGGACAGTCGTCGTCGGGGATGTTGGGGACTCGCAGCAGGATCTCTCGGATCTCGTCGGCCAGCCCATCGGCTTCGGCGGCCAAGGATTCCTCCTGCTCTCCCAGTTCCCGGCTTCGAGCCTGCAGTTCGGCCGCCTCGTCGGCCCGACCGTCCCGGTGGAGGCCACCGACCTCCCGGGAGATGGTGTTCACCTCGTTGCGCAGGCGGTCCCGCTCCTCGGCCAGAGCCCGCTGGCCGGCATCCAACTCCACTGCCCGGTCTAGCCCGGTGGTGTCCTCACCTCGGCGGGCGATGGCTGCCTTGACGGCTTCGGGGTCGCTGCGTAGCAGCCGGATGTCGATCACGGAACCGAACCTAGCGGGGCCGTACCACGGCTACTCGACCAGTTCAGGTCCTGACGATCGCTCCTGTAGGTCGAGGTGCCGGCCCTCGGCCGGTCGCATCTGTTGGTTCTCGCGGTGGTGGATCCGCGAATACCCGATGAATTTCACCACGATGATTCCCCAAAGGTAGAAGCCCCCCAGGAGTTTCATGATGAGGCCGGCCGCTTGCTGGTCGGACTGGACGGTTACCCCCCAGAGCTCGAACCCGTCGTCGTAGTGCTTGTAAACGGTTCCCTCGGCGAACGTCAGCCAGGCCGCCGGGATAGTGGGGATGACCGACATGAGGAACAGGTAGAGCATCTGGCCGGGAACCGAGATACGCAGTTCCGGCAGTGGGGCCGCCACCGGGACCCACATCAGGAGGGCGGCAACGAACAGCGCCACGTGAACCGTGTAGTGGAAGGCACCCGAGTCGAACGACCACTGCACCACGCCACTCCAGTGGGTGAGAGCCATCAGGCCGTTGAACAACACCCCGGCCACCACCGGGTGGGTCATACGGCGCAGTACCCGGGAACCGGCGCCGCCGTCCAGTACGAGCAGGCGGGCTAGCCAGGCTGGCATGGCCAGCAGGAAGAGCGGCGGCACGATGAACGTGATCACCAGGTGCTGGACCATGTGTACCGCGTAGAGGTGCTCCTCGGCGATGTCGTGGACCGGCCAGTCGGCCGAGGCCAGCAGCAGGATCGTGGCCACCACGAAGGCTCGGCGTTGGAAGGGCGTAGTTACCGGCTGCCCGGCCGCCACCACCCGAGGGCCGATGATCCGGACGGCCCACCATCCGAGGGCCAGGACCGAGGCGACCAGCAACCAGACCTCAGGGTGGGCCTGCCACCGCCACGGATCGGTCGCCGCCACCATGGTCATCACCGGCTAGAGCCCGCTACCACGCCAACCAAGACGAACCGGTCGTCGCCGTCGGGCGACGGGTCACGTCAGCCCTTGTGCCAGAACTCGAAGACGGTGAGGGCAATGCCGTAGACAACTGTGGCCAGTACCAGGCCGGCCACGAAGAACTTCGTGAACAACGGGCTGTCGAACCGCAGGTGCATGAACCAGGCGGCGACGTAGAAGAACTTGAAGACCATCATCACCATGAGCAGCGGGATGAGGATTTCGCCGGGCATGTCGACGAAGTAGGTGCCAACCTCCAGCGCGGTGACGAACGCCAGGATGGCTGCGATCTGCATGTACTTGGCGTCCGAGGGGTGCTCGTGCTCCTCGTCGTGGCTGTCGACGTGCTCGGCGGCTGCGGTGCTCATGGTCAGGGCTCCCAGATCAGCTGGTGGGCGAGGGCACCAGGTAGATGACGGTGAAGATGAAGATCCACACCACGTCGACG
>Ga0066379_10000203_pt1 | contig 13793 bp, 14 predicted proteins | sample Knorr_S23_td_250_FD_70951 | JGI IMG/M metagenome (GOLD analysis project Ga0066379, IMG submission 70951) | Marine microbial communities from Southern Atlantic Ocean transect - Knorr_S23_td_250_ad_251m_LV_A | ecosystem: Environmental > Aquatic > Marine > Oceanic | place: Southern Atlantic ocean...
CTAGGTCTTTAGGCTATATAAGGAAAATTCCCAATAAATAAATTAGCTTTATTGTGGTTTGTATATTGGAAGAAAGCTTGGAGGCATAGGTCCTTTATTGCGACCTCCCATTTCCATTTGCTCCCATCCATGAGCTAAAATACCAACAGAACGAGATAGACAAAAAAGACCACGAGACAATGGAGGAGGAAAGCCTAATTCACAAAATATAACTGCAGTTGCACCATCAATATTCATTGCAATTGGTATATCACCACGTTGCTTGCTAATCTCTTTTTGAACCATTTCACCAATATCGGCATAAACTCCACTAACAATCTTATTTTTAGCTGCCTCTCTTACTTTGGCCATCAATAATGGCGCTCGTGGGTCAACTGGTTTATGAAAGCGATGTCCAAACCCAGAAATAATTTTGCCATACTTATTTCGCCACTCATTTAATCCTTGAGTAACCGCATCCTCAATAGTTTCATTCTCAATTCGATTGGCAATATTGTAATACAGTTCAGCGCATTGTTCTCCAGCACCACCATGAACATCTCCAAGCATATTGACACCTGTTGCCATAATATTATTTAAATCTACGCCGCAAGTTGCAGCCATTCTAGCTGCTGCAATAGATGGCGCTTGTGGCCCATGATCAACTCCAGCCACTAGAGCACATTCCAAAAGTTTTGCCTCAGCTTCAGATGGTAGTTCGCCGCGTACCATTAGCCAAATCATCTGAGGAAAAGATACTTTACCAATGAGCTTATCTATTGGATGACCTCTTAAGTTGATTTTTCCTGGCTCCATATCAATAATTGAGTTTCGCCACCAATTTCTTACATCATAATTGTCTTGCTTATCATTCATAATTAATTATTTTGAGTTACAATCAACCCAAATACCTCCATTATTATTTGATTTGACTGCTGCCTCTATAAAACGTACGCCAGATGCACCTTCCTCAACAGTGGGGTAACTTAACCAGCCATCTGGAATTTTTGTACCATCTTTGCGAGCAGCTACTGCCATAGCAAATTCAATATAAAGATTGCTCCAAGCTTCAATCATTCCCTCAGAAAATCCACGACCTAAACGCACAAAACGCTCAACATTTGAATTAATTCCATGGCCATGGCCACGAGTTAATATTTGATCTGGTTCACCATATTTGTTAAATTTAAGTTGCTCAGGATTCTCAAGATCCCATTCAATTCCACCTTTGCTACCAAATACTCTTAGACGCAAACCACCTCTATTTCCAGAAGCAAGTCTGGTTGCAATAAGGGTGCCTGGAATGTTTCCAGAAAATTTTGTCATCATAATTACAGTATCCTCAAGGGGCTTGGGTGATCCACATACATGCATTTCTGCTCTTAAATGTGTCATTTCAAGGCCAGATACAAAGGTTGCTAGATGTTGGGCATGTGTGGCGATATCTCCAGTACAGCTAGTAGAGCCAGATTTTTTTGGATCTAATCTCCATTTAACGTGGTCGGCTTCTGCAACATCATCTGGGACCATCCAGTCTTGCATAAATTCAACATGTATCTGATTAATTTTACCAATACCACCATCTTGTACTAGATCTCTGGCTTGCCTAATCATCGGAAAGAGTGACATAACATAGCAAACACTAAAAATCTGACCAGTTTCATGAGTCAATTGAACTAAATTAATTGCCTCAGAATATTCATTTGTCATAGGTTTGTCACAAATTACATCTATTCCAGAATTTAAGAAAGTCTTAGCCACTTCATAATGAACATGGTTTGGTGTTGTAATCATTACAGCATCAATACCGTCAACTCTGTTTTTTTCTTTCAAAGCCATTTCGTGGAATGTGCTGTAACATCTATCTTCAGATAAATACCATTGTTTAGCTCGTTTTTTGGCCAATATTGGGTCTGAAGATAGTGCTCCAGCGACGATTTCCCAGTAATCGCTCATTCTGGCAGCCATGGACTGAGTGTTTGATATTCGCCCACCTCCCACTATTCCGATTCGAAGTCTTCTTGAAAGTTTTGGAAACGATCCTATAAAATCTATGTTGTTTGGTAGAAGTTTTTCTTTCATGATTATATTTATCTAGTAAAAAATATCCATTTTTATGGCAAAATCTCAATAGCCATAAAGATTGATGGGGTTATAGTTTCATATTGATGCCATGGATAGTTTCCATTTTCATCAAACATTGGTTTATGTGTCGTCCCGGGAGCCATTAGTTCCTCAAGATAAAGAGTATCCAAATCCTTCTCTAAGCATTGCTGCATTTTTCCAAATCCATAAATTTGGGTATGTACCTCTTTGATGGCCTCGCCTCCTCTATGAAGCTTATGAAGGCCGACATCCAGAGGGACAGACCCAGAATGGTACATATTTAAATCTATATTACCAATAGTAGCTTTAGGTGACATATAGTGGCTGACACCCTTTAGTCTCTCTTCTTTTCTAACATCATAAGCCAAAGCCCAAGTTTTTTTGACTTCATCTAGAAACTTTTTATCATCTCTATGTCTATCATAGTCATCTATAAGAATTGCTTTCTTAATATTATTAATTATTGTATTTGTAACTACAACCGATTGTAAGAATTCCAATTGTTGGTCTTGGATTTGTATTGCTTGCTTGTCTACATTAATAAGAATACTTTTTTTATTTACATCGTATTGTTTTTCGCTCTCGATGTATCTAACACAATAAAATGGTTCAGCAAAATTTAACTTATCAATACTCATACGGACCTCTCAATTATTATAAAAAAAATCATTAATATTCACTTAAAGGGAAATTTTCAGCCAATGGCTGTGGCTTTTGACATGAGCTTGTAAGGACGCTATATCTGCCATTTTTCGATGATTTAAGAATGCCTTCCATGATTTCGCAGACATGGTAGGCCATTTTTCCGTTTGCTCGGTGAGGTCTTTTATTTAAAATAGCATAGGCCATATCTGCTAGGCCAAGCCCCCTCGAGTTTTCATTAAATTTGTGATGATTTTCTATGGTAGCCCACTCATCTAGGCCTTGAACTCTTGGTCTATAAGTCCAGCGAGCCGTTTCCCGAGTCTTGAAATATACTTCGCCACCAAAAATATTTGTGCCATCGACTGGATCGGGGTCAGGGATGCAAAGAGTTCCTTTAGTTCCATATACTTCTAATCTTGGTAACTGTGAATCCCAAACATCGAAGCTCATCATTAAAGAGCCAATAGCGCCATTCCTGAATTCTAGTGTCCCACATACATGGGTATCTACCTCAACATCTATAAATTCACCATTTCTCGGTTGCGACTCAATTAGCCTTTTATCAAACGTCTTTTTAGTAATGCCGCAACTTCTTTTAACGGGACCAAGCAAAGCAATCATTGCAGTCAAATAGTATGGCCCAAGGTCAAGTAATGGTCCTCCACCAGGCTGATAATAAAAATCAGGATTGGGGTGATGTCTCTCAACGCCATGATGTCCAGCAAACGCAGATACGCCTGTTGGGTCACCAATTAAGCCTTCGTCAATGGCTTTTATACATGTCTGCATTCTCCCTCCAAGAAAAGTATCTGGGGCATTGCCAACATAAAGTTTTTTTGATTCTGCTAAGTTTAGAATTTTTCTTCCATCCTGGATCGAGGTTGCAAAAGGTTTTTCAGAGTACACATGTTTATTTGCTTCAAGAGCTGCAAGGCTAATTTCAGCATGAGCCGCGGGAATCGTGAGATTTAGGATGCAGTCGATATCTGGATCATTAATAATTTCTTTAGGGCTACAGGCTTTTGCAATATTATATTTATTCGCCTTTTCTTTTGCCTCTTCAATGTCCAAACCTCCACATGCTACGACATTAAGAATTTCAAATTTTTGGCATGTTTGCAAATAAATATCGCTGATAACACCACAACCAATAAGACCGATACGTAATTGTTTCATATTTATTACCTATAGTTTTTATCTGACCACATAACCAAATTTTTGGGGAAGCCACAGAACAATTTCTGGAAAAAGAACAAGTACTGCAAGTGCTGAAATGAGTACCGCTATAAATATCCAAGTTTCTCTGATAATTTCCTTTAAAGAGATTCCTGTAACAGAATTAATTACAAACAGCAACATTCCAAATGGTGGTGTTATAAGTCCAATCATTGTGTTAATAACGGCAATAACGCCAAAATGAATTAAATCAATTCCAAGCTCTACGCAAGCTGGAATGAATAGAGGAATAATTACTAAAATAATTGTTGTTGCTTCTAACAAGGTGCCCAATAAAAGCAACAATATATTCACAAGCAACATAAATACTAGTGGGTGCATATCTAGACCAACTAGATAACTTGCAAGTTGACTCGGAATATTTTCTGATGCTACCACATAATTTAGAATTAATGCTCCAGCTATAACCAAGCCAATTGAAGCAGAAGATTTTGCGGACCTAACCAGTATTTCATAAATTGATGTAAGCTTGAGTGCGCGATAAAAAAAGCCTGATAGTAATAAAGCGTATGCTGCTGCAACAGCTGCAGCTTCAGTTGGTGTGGTAACACCTCCATAAATTCCATATAATAAAATTCCAGGCATTAAAAGTGCTGGAAACGCATTCATCGTAACTCTTGGCATCTCTTTTAAGAGTACTGGTTCATCTCTTGGGAAATCTCTTATTGTTGAAATAATATAATTAAGAGACATAAGTGCAATTCCAATAAATAAGCCAGGCAAGATTCCAGCTAAAAACAGATAACCAATTGATTGATCAGAAATCAGTGCATACATAACCATTGGTATTGAGGGAGGAATAATGGGCCCAATTACAGCTGAGGCTCCAGTAATTGCTGCTGCATAACCAGCTGGAAAGCGGCCACCTTTAGTCATCATTTCAATAATAATTTTTCCAATGCCTGCAGCATCCGCTATTGCTGAACCAGACATTCCAGAGAAGATTAGAGATGCAACTACATTAACGTGCCCTAAGCCACCACGAAAGCGACCGACACAGGCAACACAGAAGGATAGTAGTCGATCAGATATTGTTCCTGCGTTCATTATATTTGCAGCAACAATGAATAATGGAACTGCTAATATAATAAAACTATCATATAGACCCCATAATGCTGTTTCTGCTGCAAGTGCAATATCTTGGCCAGCAACAAAAAGATAGATCAATGAGGCAAGAATCGTAGAATAACCTATTGGTGTTCCTATTCCTGCAAGAAATAGCAGGGTAGATAAACATAAAGCAAACTCAAGACTCATAAAACACCTGCATTTTCATTTTTATCTTCATCATCAAGGATATTTTTTGTAACTCTAATAAATCTCATTAGATATATAACAATAGTTGCCACCATAAAAATCATGTAGATACTAAAAACTGTCCTCATTGGAATAAAGAGTAGAGAGCTTTTTTTAATTTTTAAAAAGTCTATCCAGTCCCAGGTTGGATACATCGAAATTGCCATACCTACTATTATGGCAAGAGAGCTTATCAAAGCAAAAATGCGCCTAATGTTTGGTTTTACTGCGTCATAAAGTAAGTCAAAAGTAATTTGATCTTCATATTTGACGATAAATGAGTTACTCCAAAAGACAAGCCAAACCCAGATTGTCAGACAAGCTTCTACCGTCCAACCAATAGGGTTATTAAGAACATATCTGGAGAATATTTGAAGAATAAAGGTTAAGAATAGGGCGGCAAGCATTAAGGCAGAAATACCTTCGCTTATTTTAAGAAACCATGATCTAAGCGACTTCATACTCTAAATTTCAGTGTTATACATCACAAATTAAAATCCCGTGTTTAAGAATACTTAAACACGGGACGAATGAGCCATTTTTTTAGAAATAAATTAAAGTGCGTTAATTTTATCCAAAAGACCTTCTGGCCAAGTTTTTGCAAATTCAGAATCCATGTACAAACCTTGTACATGATTGCGGAATGCATCTAAATCTGGCTCATAGACATCTAAACCTTCGCTTTCTAAGAAAGAAACCAAAGAAGCCTCTTTTGCTTGAACAGCTGCTGTACTGTGATCAGCTGCAGCTTCTGCGGCGTTATGAACCGCTCTTTTTTGATCATAAGTCATATCATCCCAAACAGATTTAGAGATAGCAATATAGTTTAAATCTGCTAAGTGTGAAGTTAGGATGATTTGCTTTGTAACCTCATAAAGCTTTTTATCAACTACTGTTGGCAAAGGATTATCTTGACCATCAACAGCGCCTGATGCTAGAGAAGTATATACTTCTGAGAATGCAAGAGGTGTTGCATTTGCACCTAAGGCATTTCCTAGGAATTGCCACGCTGCTGTGCCAGGCATACGTAAATTAACACCAGCTAGATCTGCAGGAGTTGATACAGTTAGCTCGCTCTTAGGTTGACGTAAGTTTACTTGACGACTTCCAAAATAAGTTACAGCCAACAATTTAATATTAAGCACATCTTCAAATTTTTTCTTAAATGAGTCCATTAAAGGATCATTAAAGACTGCTTTCTGATGTTCTGCATCGCGATGAACATAGCCAGCACTAAAAATTGAATACTCTGGGAAAAACACTGCAAGCTCTTGAGCCGATGCAAGGGCCATTTCTAAGTTTCCTCTCGCAATCGCTTCAAGTTCTGTACCTTGCTTGAATAGTGTTGAGTTCCAGTGAGGTTCAAAGCTAGCAAACTTTGAAACAGCTGGCCCAAAAACCTCTTCCATAGCTACAGCACGTGTACCACTGTCAGAACCAGAAGAAGCTAGTCTTAATTGTATTTTATCAGCTGCAATACTTTGACCAGAAAGACCAAGGACAAGAGCCGAAGATAGTAGCGCAGTTAATGCGCCAGTTTTAGATAAAAGTTTCATTTTTTCTCTCCGTTTTAAAGTAATAAGTTGATGCAACCCCCTATAAATCAATTGTTACATCAAAAATTTATTGTAATATCAATAACTACAATAAGTTCAGTATATCATCTTTTTTAATTAATATCATATATTTTATTAAAATCTATGTAATTCTAAAAGTTTGCCCTGATTCTACCGATTCATATATGCCCTCTAGGACTTTTAAATTCTTTAACCCCTCTTCAGCTGAAATTAAAGGAGGAGTAGCACCTTTAATGACTGAACAAAAATGATCGATTTGATTTATTAATGGGTCAGTACTGATGACTGAATGTTTTGTAGAGTGGATAGGTTCCCACCATCCTCTCTTTCCTTTGTTTTTCCAAGTTGTGAGGTCAGGCACAGACAAAGAGCCATGATCACCTCCAAAAGTGTAACAACTTTCAGAAGTAGGTGGGTAGGCATGGTTTTCTTTCGCCGTCAACTCCCAACTCCATGGAGAAACAATAGTATCAGAAACACTTATGGTTCCTACAATATCATTTTCGAATCTTAAAAGTACGGAGGCAACATCTTCATTTTCATGGCCTCGTCTAGATTTAACAGTCTGCGCTTGAACACTTATGACTTCACCACATAGATACCTCAACAGATCAATATCATGAACAAGATTAACGGATACCGGTCCGGCACCTTTTTTTGTTCTCCAAATGGATTCAGCAAAATATTCTGCAGGCTTAAATAACCAGCAATTAGCATGAAATGACCTAATGTCACCAATCTCACCAGAGTCAACTATTTTTTTTGCTGCTATAATAATTGGGTTGTGTCTTCTATGGTGACCCACTAAAACTGGAATATCCCTATCGCTAGCAGCCTTGCTAATTATCTCAGCATCAGAAGCAGATGATGAAAGAGGTTTTTCAATTAGAGATGGTATTCCTTTTTCAATACAATCAAGACCGTGTTCAAGATGTAAGTTATTTGGTGTTGCAATGATGACTCCATCTAAGGATGATGAAGAAAGCATTTCTGAAAGATTTTTGAAGCGCTTTACCCCAATTTTATTTGCGTAACTTTCGGTTGAGTCATCAGGGTCTGCAATTGCAACAAGTTTAGCTTTTTTAGATTTTAGAATTATTTCGGCATGTCTTTTTCCAATGAGTCCAACTCCTAATAAACCTAATTTAATTAATTTTTTCACAGTTCATCCTGTCAATAAGAAGTAACCTACATATCAAGATTAGTTGATAATATATGTTTTATATAAAAATATAATATAAAAATGATTATATATGCTTTTATTTTAGAATTTGCAAGTATTTTTAAATATTAATGGAAAAATAGCAAACTATTCAAATATCATATAAAATCAATTTTTATCTATTTATTTTTAATGAACTGTGGAAAATAATTCGACAACGGTTGGCCAAAGCACTTTTCAGATCATCAAGGAAGATATCATTTTTGGTGTCTTAAAGCCTGGCTTGAAGTTGAAGCTTTCAGCTCTTAAACAGCAGTACACTGTAAGTGTTTCAATTTTAAGGGAAACCCTAAATAAGCTTGCATCTGAAGGTTTTGTTGAAGCAAAAGACCAAAGGGGTTTTTATGTAGCAACAACCTCAAAAGAAGATTTTTTGGAAATCGCAAACCTGAGAATTCTTCTTGAATCTTATGCACTAGAGCTATCTATTAATAATGGTGATTCAGATTGGGAAGGAAATTTAGTGTCAGCCCATCATAAATTAAGTATTGCTGAAAAATCTATTCAGACGGATCATTTTTTTGAGAAAGATATTTGGAAAAAGTGTGACCATGACTTTCATCAAGCTTTAATTCAAGCATGTGATTCAAAAAATCTGCTGAAACTTCATTCAACTTTGTATGATAAATATTTTAGATATGAAATGTTGTTATTAACTTTCCAAGGAAAGGAAGATACTGAACATAAAGATTTGTTAGATGCGGCCTTGAATAGAGATGTAAAGCTAGCACAACGACTCCTCAAGAATCATATTGAAAGTGCTGAAACTTATTTACTGCATGCCTATTAAGAAAATATGAAAATATGAAAAACAAATTATTAATTTTAAACGGCCCAGGTCTATCAGACTTAAGTGTTTATGATGAATTTTATGGTGAAATTACTCTTAAAGAAATAGAAAAGAAATGCACAGAAGTGTGTAGTGAACATAATATTGAGCTGGATTTTCGTCAAACTGATGATGAAGATGAATTGTTTGGTTTTTTACTCAAGGATTCTGAAAAATTTGATGCAGTGATTATTAATCCTGTTGGGTATTCTCATGCATTGACTGCAGAATTTGCAAGATACAGGCTCGCAATAAAAACACTGACTCTTCAAAAAAAGCCAGTAACAGAAGTTCATATTGCTAATATTTTCAAACAGGGCTCAGATATAACAAAACCATTACAGGTGCCTGAAGGAGAGATGGGATTTGTTAGTGGTCTTGGTGTTTATAGCTATGTAATTGCTATCAATGCTATTTCAAAAAAACTTAATCAACATACATAATTCATATGAAAGTATACGTAATTAATGGTCCAAATATCAATTTACTCGGAACTCGTGAGCCCGAAATTTACGGCTATGAAACGCTCGATGATATTGCAAAAAAATGTATAGAAAATGGTAATAAGAAAGGTATTGATGTCAAGTTCATGCAATCAAATTATGAAGGTGAATTAGTTGGATGGATTCAAGATGCAATAAAAAATAAAATTGATGCTATAGTTATAAATGCAGCTGCATATACTCATACCTCCATTGCAATTCATGATGCTTTCAAGTCGTTTTCTGGTTTTAAAATTGAGTTACATATTTCAAATCCACATTTACGAGAGTCTTTTAGGCATATTACTTATATAGCTCCTGCAGCAGACGCTGTTGTAGCAGGGCTTGGAGCTGATGGCTATAGTCATGTTATGGACCTATTATTAGATTTACCTATTAAAGTGAATTAAGCTATCAGTTTAACTAAATAACTCTCTACGCATCAAATCAATATGGTCTGTATGAACTCCACAGCAACCACCAATAAAATTTACCCCTCGCTTTTTCCATCTAGAAGAATAAGCACAATATTCTTCTGCTGAAATTACGTTATTGAATGTCCAATCACCGTCTATCGATGTTCCAGAATGTGCATAGACGCCGATATGGCCGCTCCACTCATTCTGAAGAATATCTAAGCATTGATCAACATATTCAACCTCTGTGTGCATTATATTTATTACATCTGGGTTGTATGATTTTAATTCTTGAATAGTATCTTCTAGGCTATCTCCATCTAGCAAACACATTTTGTTAGATTTATCAGGCTCACAACTAAGTCCTACCCAAATAGGTAATTCAGAAGTTTGAGCAGCTTTCAATGTTGTCATCATCTGTTCTATGTCTTTCATCATTTCAAGCATTATTAAATCTGCACACGCGTCTGCCATAATTTTTGCTTGTTGGGTAATCGAAGAATTTAGTTCACCCAAAGAAGGTTTGTTGTCAGTCCAGATCCAATAGGAAATGCCTCCAGCAACCAGAACATTATCTTTATTCAAGTGTTCTCTTGCTTCGACAGCGAGTTTTACAGCGTGTTCATTCAAAACTTCAAAGTTATGGCCTTGATCGGCATCAGATAGAGCATGCTTATTCGTTGAAAAAGTGTTACTAATTACAATCTCAGCTCCTAGATTAATATAGTCTTGATGAATTTGTCTTACAATGTCAGGATGGCTTAGTGCAGCCCCACCATTCCAAGCGTTTTTGTGTTGAGGCACTCCTTTACGTTCAACTTCTGTACCAGTAGCTCCATCTATTAAAATGCACTCACCGTCCTTAACTCTTTTCATTAAACTACTGTATCTATTCATAAATTCACCTCATGTCAATATTCTACTATAACTACTATCATAGGGCCCTTGAAGTATAACTTCTACTGGAATCATTTCTCCTAATAAGTCCAATATCATTTTAGTTCCTGGTTTCGACTTATCTGGATTTACAAATGCGTATGCTAAGTTTAGGTTTACTCTATGTCCCCATTCACCCGAAGTTATTGTTCCAATAACTTTACCATCTTCCATTAATGAGGCACCAGCATGAGCAGGTGCATGATTGCAATCTATGCTGAGGCAAACAAGCTTCTGATTTGGGCCATGTTTAAAGCGTTTTTCTAAGTCAGCTTTACCAATAAAGTTATCCTTGTTTAAGTTAACAAAGCGATCAAGACCGGTTTCAAAAGGGTCAAACTCGGTTAACAGATCAGATTTCCATGCCAGGAATCCTTTTTCCATTCTCATTGATTCTACGGCCCTTGAGCCAAAGAGTGTCATTCCATATTCTTTGCCTGCTTCTGAGAGAGAAAGATACGCTGCATAAAGTGAAGAGTTAGGTACATGAACTTCATAGGCCAACTCCCCAGAGAAGCTGACTGACAAAACAGTTGCTGCTGAAAAGCCAATAAAACACTCTCTCACGCTAAGCCATGGAAAGGCTTCTTTACTCCAGTCTTCACGACTGCATGCCGAGATTACCTCTCTAGCCTTTGGTCCAGCAACAATAAGAGTGGTTTGATCATTTGTTAGGCTTTTGATTTTTACATTTTCATCAGGGTTAATGTGTTGACTTAACCAATCCATATCATGAAATTCTGATGCTGCAGCTGAGCCATACCACATTCGATTAGGTCCTCGATCTGAAGCAGGAATATTGGCAATAGTTGCTTCACTTTTCACCATTCCAAAATCATTAAGAAGATAACCTAATCCAACTCGACCAGGTTTATGCGTGATGTTCCCACAGAACAAGCGATCAATAAAGCTCTGAGAGTCAGAACCTGTGATTTCAAAACGATTAAAACCATTAACTTCACACAGCCCAACATTATCACGAACATTGCTAACCTCTCTCGCAACGATGTCAAACGTTTCATCAAAATGAAATGACAGTGAAGGCTGAAAGTCCTCAGAAGGTTTAAAATATTCAACACGTTCCCATCCATTAACGACAGTAAACGAACCTTTTTTTGCTGCCATTACTGGAGTAAGTGAAGTAGTTTTTGCTGGACGTGCTGCCGGGCGATGTTCATGAGGAAAGTGAAAGCGAAACTCATTCTGATAATCTTCAATCGCTTTAAGAGAGGTCATTTCAACATTGGTATGTGAGGTAAATCTGCGAGGATCAATACACCAGGTGTCATAACAAGCCTCACCATGAACGATCTGTTGAGCGAGTAACCAGCCATGACCACCACCTTCACCTAAACCAGCACGAAGCCCAATAATACAAAAAGCATTTTCTTTTCCTGGAATTTTTCCAACCAAAGGTGCCCCATCAATTGTGTAAGTAATAGGGCCATTAATAATACTTCGAATTCCAGCATTCATTAAAGCTGGCATCCTCTCAAATGCTCCATCTAATACGTCAGCCACTCTTTCTAAATCATCTGGGCATAGTGCATTAACAAAGTTTGGATCAATACCATCCATTCCCCATGTCTTGCAATTCTGCTCATAAAAACCAATCAAAAGGCCATTCTTGTCTTGGCGACAATAATAGTCAGATATTGGACAACGTAGAAGAGGCATTCGGTGACCTGCCTCCACAATCTCAGGTATATCTTCAGTTAAGAAATATTGATGTTCCATTGACGCTACAGGGTGAAGAACACCCATCATTGCTCCAACTTCATTGACCCTGTAGCCACAGGCATTAACAATAATGTCGCAATCAATGTCACCATGCTCAGTTATTACTTTCCAGGTACCATCTTTGTATTGTTCGAGCGCAGTAACTGGAGTGTCGGTATAAACTTCTGCACCAGCTTTACGTGCCCTACGTGTTAATGAATGACATAACTGGTATGGATCAATGTCTCCATCAAGAGGATCCCAAAGCCCTCCAGTCAAATTATCTGTTGAAATTAATGGATGGCGACGTTTACATTCTTTAGCATCAATAACCTCAAAATCAACACCCATTCCTCGAGCCATCGAGGCAAAGTGACGATAGCCTTGCATTTGCTGTTCAGTATTTGCTAGGCGTATTCCTCCATCTGCATGGTTATAGTTGATTGGATGAGCAGGATCATTAGCTAATTCTTTGTATAGGTTTATTGAGTGAGTTTTTAGCCCAACCATTGTTTGATTCATGCCGAAATTAGTTACTTGAGCTGCTGAATGCCAAGTTGTTCCACTTGTAAGATCATTGCGCTCTACAAGAACTACATCTGACCAGCCTTCTTGAGTTAGGTGATATAAGGTAGAACAGCCAGCAATGCCGCCACCAATGACAACAACACGAGCATGTTTCTTCATAAAACTAAAGTGCGTCGAGATCCGTTTCGCCAGTGCGAATACGAACTACTTTTTCGATTTCAGTTACAAAGATTTTGCCATCCCCTTTTTTGCCAGAACGAGCGACATCACTAATTGTATTAATTAATAGATCTAAATTTTTATTAGAAATAGCGATTTCAAGTTTAACTTTATGTACGAATTCAACTGTAAACTCGGTACCACGATAAAGTTCTGTATGACCTTTTTGTTTGCCAAATCCTTTAACTTCAGTTACAGTCATTCCAGGTATATCAACATCACAAAGCGCCTTTCTGACTTTGTTTAAGACTTCGGGGCGTAATATTGCAGTAACTAATTTCACAAAACTTCCTTTGAATTGTTTTTGAAAGTCTATATTACATTTTTTTCTACTTTACAAATACTTTTATGACAATATATATCTATATTGGAATAATGACTTGAAGTTGAACACGTGGTATTACCACCTATCCTTTAACGATTGACTTTATTTGAGCCAAAGCATCTTGAAAGCTGGACTCTTTTATTACCTTAAGTAAGGCCTTAAAATCAAACTTATGATGACGCTGTGGCATCACAGCCAACTGTGGCATTTCAGATAAACCCGATTCAATAGCGTGCTCCTTAAATTTATCATTCTTCCAAAAGAATGCACCTGGCATT
>Ga0066379_10000205_pt1 | contig 13678 bp, 3 predicted proteins | sample Knorr_S23_td_250_FD_70951 | JGI IMG/M metagenome (GOLD analysis project Ga0066379, IMG submission 70951) | Marine microbial communities from Southern Atlantic Ocean transect - Knorr_S23_td_250_ad_251m_LV_A | ecosystem: Environmental > Aquatic > Marine > Oceanic | place: Southern Atlantic ocean...
GTACTCCAGAAGATACCGCCAATTTTGTGGGTCTTGTTTTGGGTGATATCGATGGTAGTTGGTCATCCGCTGAGACCGAGCAGAGCCTCAAGCTCGACAAGTCGATCAGCAGTGGCGATACAATCTACAAATATGATACGAAAAGCTGGACTTTCAATGCTGAAGCTTCTGGCGCAGAGGCCTTTGAGGTTAACGCAAGGTCTGGTCAGATCAAGTTAAACGCAGCAGACCAAAGTGAATATGGCTTTGTATTGATCAATAATCGTACTGGTGAAGAGAAAGTATTCACAGTAGATGTTCCTCTGGCTGATGAAGTTGCACCTGACTTTGCCTCAGCACAGGCGGTGGCAGTAGAAGATAATATTGGTAACAATAAAGTTGTCTACTCGGCGGTAGCAGTTGATGGCAATGGCGGTAAGAAGGTTCTCTACAGCTTGGGCGATGATGCGCCAGAAGGATTGAGCATTAACCATCGTACTGGTAATGTCAGACTGCAGGGTAATACAGATCACTCCGCTCAATCTGAGTATGCATTTACAGTAGTGGCAACGGACAGTGATGGTAATGCTTCCGAGCAGCTAGTCACATTGTCTGTACTGCCTGCTCCAGACGTAACTGCGCCTACCATCACTTCTGGTGATTTGGCGTTGACTATTGCTGAGAGCAGTGGTGCTAACCAAGAGGTTTATGCGGCGGCTGCAGATGATGCAGATGTAACTTACAGCCTGGCTGCAGGCAGTGATGCAGGATTAAGCATTGATAGCAGCACTGGTAAGGTTGAGCTTATTGGCAATCCTAATGCTGAAGATCAATCTGAATACAGCTTTACGGTTGTAGCCACAGATACGGCTGGTAATGCCTCCGAGCGTGAAGTCACACTATCCATTGATAACCTCGATGAAATTGCGCCTAAGATCACTTCTGGTAGTGGCGCTGTTGTGGTTGAAAACAGCGGTGCAGATCAGGTGGTCTACACAGTTGATGCAGTGGACAATGAAGATGTTAGTGGCGGTATTAGCTACAGCCTTTCAGCAGATAGCGATGCAGCATTGAGTATTGATGCAAGCGGTGCGGTTACTCTGGCTGGCAATCCTGATTATGAGGCCCAGTCTGAATATGACTTTGCCGTTATTGCTACGGATGCCGCAGGTAATGCTTCCGCACAGGAAGTCACTTTACAGGTTAAAAATGTTGATGATATAGCGCCAGTTATTACTTCTGGTGATGTGGCTGAAACAGTCAACGAAAATGGTCGCGCAGGTAAGGTTATCTACACTGCAACAGCTGATGATAGTGCAGATAGCAGTGGCCGTGTTACTTACAGCTTGGCTGAAGGCAGTGACTCAGCATTAAGCATCAATGCCAATTCTGGTAGGGTTAGACTTGCTCATAGCCCCGACGCTGAAGGTCAGGATGGATATACCTTTACTGTGGTTGCCACCGATAAGGCAGGTAACTCCTCTGAGCAGGTAGTTACTCTATCTGTGGATAATGTGGATGAGGTTGCACCTACTATCACTTCTAGTGACAGTGCCGGTTCTGTAGATGAGAACAGTGGTGCAGCACAGGTTATCTATACTGCAACTACTACTGCGGATGGCAGTGTAGATGCCAGTGGCGATGTTGCTTGGAGCTTGGCTGCAGGCAGTGATGCTGCACTCAGCATTGATGCAAGCGGTGCGGTGACTCTAAATGCAAATCCTGATCAAGAGACTCAGTCTGAATACAGCTTCACGGTTGTTGCAACTGATGCCGCGGGCAATGCCAGCGAGCAGTCAGTAGCATTGACTGTTAATGATCTCGATGAAGCGGCGCCTACCATCACTTCTGGTGATACTGCAGGTTCTATTGCTGAAAACAGCGGTGCAGCTCAGGTTATCTACTCAGCCTCTGCCAGCGATAGCGCTGATATCAGTGGTGGTGTGACCCTAAGTCTTGCTGAGGGCAGTGATCCAGCATTGAGTATCAATGCCAATGGTGATGTAGTCCTAGCTGATAATCCTGACTTTGAAGCCCAGTCTGTGTACAGCTTTACTGTAGTTGCCACAGATGCGGCTGGTTATGCAACGTCGAAGGATTTAACCGTCTCTGTAGACGATCTCGATGAAGTAGCGCCTACTATCACTTCAGGTGCTGTTGCTCTCACCCTTGATGAAAACTCTGGTCACAACCAGTTGGTTTACGCAGCACAGGCCAACGACAGTGCAGATGTAAGTAATGGCGACATAACTTACAGTCTTGCTGATGGTCATAACGCCGCTATCGCTATTAACGCTGATACTGGTGAAGTGTTCTTGCTATCTAATCCTGATCACGAGCTTTATTCTGAGTACAGCTTCACGGTAATTACCACCGATACGGCGGGCAATGCAAGTGAAGGACAAACGGTTACTCTGTCTATCAATGATCTCGATGAGATTTCACCGACTATTACCTCTGCGGTCACAGTTGTGGCTAAAGATGAAAATTCTGGTGCAGCACAGGTAATCTACACAGCTACTGCAGATGACAGCCTTGATATCAGTGCAGACGTAACCTTTAGCCTAGCTGGAGATAGTGATGCTGCGTTAAGTATTGATGCTGATACAGGTGCGGTAACTCTGTCGACTGATCTCGATTATGAAACTCAGTCTACCTACAGCTTCACCGTAGTAGCCACAGATGGTATTAATCCTGATGTTCAGCAATCTTACAGCCTTGATATCAATGATTTGGATGAGATTGCACCTACTATTACATCTGTAGCTACGGTTAGCGCTATTGATGAAAACAGTGGTGCACAGGTTATCTACACAGCGACAGCGGACGATAGTCTGGATACCAGCGCTGGTATAACCTTCAGTTTATCTAGCGACAGCGATGCAGCGCTCAGTATTGATTCGGCTACAGGTGTGGTTAGCTTAAACGCAGATCCTGATCATGAAGCACAGTCTGAGTACAGCTTTACTGTATTGGCCTCAGATGGTGTTAATGCTGATGTCGAGCAAGCACTGACTCTAGATATTAATGATCTCGATGAAGTGGCGCCACAGCTTACCTCGACTGACAGTGTTATAGTCACAGAGGGAGTTAGTGAGCTGTATACAGCTACTGCTGATGATGCTGTTGAATCCAGTGGTGATGTTAGCTTTAGCCTAGCTGCTGGCAGTGATGCTGCCCTTAGCATTGATGCGGCAACAGGTGCGGTAAGCATAGACTCTGGTGCATCTGCTCCAGGTTACAGCTTCACAGTTGTCGCCACTGACGGATCTGGTAATGAGACTGAACTTCCAGTATCTGTAGCCGTTGCTGATGTGGTTAGCGGTGTATCTCCAACAGTTAGTCAAGGTGATATTGAGCAACGCTTTACGCAAAACTCTGATGGTTCAATCACGTTGCAACTGCTGCTGAATGAGACTGTGGTTACAGACGCTGTTGATTTTGAGTTGCATTACAATACGGATGATCTAGTAGGTGGTGCGATTTCAGCTAGTCAAATAGCAGCACCATCAGGTCCAGTAGGATTCACCTTTAACGAAGTGGCAGAGGGTCAAATCGCAGTGGGTCAGATGTACTTCCCAGCGGCGTTCGATGCTGCTAGTGGACTGCCAGTTATGGAAGTAACATTTGAGCTACAGGCAGGCGTAACCGCTACTAGCTTCGAGGTAACCAATATACGCACCGGCTTTGAAGAGACGCCTATGGATGGATCAACGTCCAGCCTGAATATTGCTGTGCATACGGGTACTGACGGAGCTGATGTATTTACTCTGGAAGGCGGTGTTTCCAATGTACAATCAGGTGCTGGTAGCGATATCTTCATAGCCACTGATCAAATTGACTCCTCTGTTCTGATTGACTTTGAATCAGGCGTTGATTCAATTGAAATGAGTCAGTTGCTAGAAGCTGCTGGTTACACGGATGCGGATTCAGTCACTCAAGTTTCTGGTGCGACCCCTGATATTGCCGATCTGATTGCTGGCAATGATGGATCACTGGATAGCACCTTCGGTGGCTATCTAGATGACAGCAGCAATATCTTGACGCTATTTGTCGACGCTGATTCAAGTGCAGGTGCGGTGGATATGCAAGCCTATGAAATCACCTTAGGCGATGGCGCGACAGTTGAAGATGAGGACTTATCGGTAACTTTCTCTGCCTTTATTGCATAACAGATAATGGCTAGGCTATTATTCCATCACGGATAATTGCCTAGCCTTAATTGTCTGACCGATGATGGCCTAGCCTATAAGATAGTGGCTAGGCCATTATTGCATTTAAGCTTATAATCTAGCTTTTATTGCATAATGAATAATAGCGTACCGATAACAAAATACAGGGAGATTTTTAAGTGGCAAGTAACAATCAGGTCGCAAGTGCAGGCGAATGGTCGACGGTCGTTAGTAAAGCTGTAATAGACTGCAATACTGGCGATAGTTCTACCTTAGATTCTGATTTGATTGTTAACTACCTATTGAGTGCTCGGCTGGATACAGCCTTATCTAATGATTTATTGAGGCTGTAATAGTATGCCTCAGCAGGTTGTATATGTAGAAGGTGGCTCCGTAGCAGTCAACGGCCGTTCTGTCGATATAACGGTAAGCTACAACGCGACCGATAGCACAGTCACAGGTTTGGGGTTGCGCGTTCATTACGACAGCGGCGCTCTCACTCTGGCAGATATTAGCAACGTACTGCCCAATGATCTTATCTTCACCAATAACACACCCAGTGCCGATACTAGCGACTTTGACAATAATGCCGCTACCGATAGCTATATATCCCTAGCTTGGGCCTCCCTATTTGGCAACTGGCCGGTTTCAGTTCCAGTCGAGTTATTAACGGCTAGTTTTGATATTGCCGAGTCTGTAGAGTCCACAGTTATTGGCTTTTCTACCAGTAGTAGTGCTGCAGGCTTTGAATTTATAGCCGATCCATTATCAGTCACAGTATCAGCACCTATGATCGCGGCTGAAATTTCAGTAGACGAGAATATTGGTGAAAATCATCTTATTGCCACAGCAACCTCGGGGCTTGAGGGAGTTACCTACAGTCTAACTGATACCACGGTTTACTCAGGTGCAGGGTCTAATACGCAGTCACAGGGCTCAGAAATTTCTATCCCAGAGCTAGTTGCAGATACCCAGCAGATATTTGTATCTGCAAGCACTATCTCTGAGGATGCCAATCAGGCCACAGTGGTCGTAAGCTATAACGCTGACGACAATACATTGACCGGTCTGGGGTTGCGCATTCATTTCGATAGTCAGGCTCTCAGCCTAGCCAATATTACAGATATCTTTCCGGGCTATCTATTTGCCAATAGCACCCCGACTGCGGATACGGCCGATTATGACAACAATGCCGCTACCGACAGCTTTGTGGATGTAGCCTGGGCGGCACTATTTGGTGATTGGACGGCTACAGACTTACCGGATAACTTATTAACGCTAGTGTTCGACAGTTCATCAGAGGTAACGGAAACCAGCCTAGGGTTTTCATCTAGTAGTCATGCCAGTGGTTATAATTTTCAAGGCTATGCCCATAATCTAACACTGACTCCAGAGGTCACTAATTCTCAGCTAAGCATAGATGCGGCAACAGGGGAGGTTACCCTAGCCGCAAATCCAGATTATGAAGATCAGAATCAATACAGCTTCGCAGCGCTTGCCACAGATACAGCGGGCAATACCGTCGAGCAGGCAGTAACACTAGCGGTTAACAATCTCGATGAGATTGCGCCCAGCATTACCTCTGGCGATACAGCGACTGCTATTAATGAAAATACAGGTGCGGATCAGGTTATCTACACTGCGACCTCAGATGACAGTGCTGATATCAGCGGTGGGGTTAGCTATAGCCTAATTGATACCACGGCTTACTCAGGTGCAGAATCAGAGTCACAGGGGTCGGAGATCTCTATCCCAGAACTGCTTGCGGATACCCAGCAGGTCTTTGTCTCTGCAAGCACTGTCTCTGAGGAGACTAATCAGGCCACAGTGGTCGTCAGCTACAACGCTGATGACAATACTCTGCCCGGTCTGGGTCTGCGCGTTCATTTTGATAGTCAGGTTCTAAACCCAGCAGATATTACCCATGTGCTTGCCAGCGATCTGATATTTGCCAACAGCATCCCCACTGCGGATACAGCTGATTATGATAACAATGCCGCCACCGACAGCTTTGTCGATGTAGCCTGGGCATCCCTCTATGGCAACTGGTCAAATACAGGGTTGCCCGATGAACTACTAACGCTGGTATTTGATATTTCAGCACAGGTAACAGAGACCCCCATTGGTTTATCTTCCAGCAGCAGTGCGGCTGGTTTTAATTTTGCGGGCTATGGCCATAATCTGACACTGGTATCAGAGCCACAGCCTATTAGCTCTCAGCTCAGCATAGATACGGTTACAGGTGCAGTCAGCCTAGCCGCAGATCCAGATTATGAAGCTCAGGATCAATACAACTTTACAGTGGTAGCCACAGATACCGCGGGCAATGCCAGCCAGCAGGCGGTGACATTATCTATTAATGATATTGATGAGGTTGCGCCCATCATCACTTCTGGTGATACAGCCGCTGTTATTAATGAAAATAGTGGATCAGCACAGATTATTTATACCGCGACTTCTAACGATAGTTCAGCGACCTACAGCTTAGCCGCGGGCACTGATGGCGCCTTAAGTATTGATGCGGTTACAGGTGCAGTCAGCCTAGCCGCAGATCCAGATTATGAAGCTCAGGATCAATACAACTTTACAGTGGTTGCCACAGATGCTGCGGGCAATGCTGGGCAGCAGGCAGTGACCCTGTCTATTAATGATATTGATGAAGTTGCACCCATCATCACTTCTGGTGATACAGCCGCTGCTATTAATGAAAATAGTGGATCAGCACAGATTATTTATACCGCGACTTCTAACGATAGTTCAGCGACCTACAGCTTAGCGGTGGACACTGATGCTGCACTTAGTATTGATGCGGCAACTGGTGCGGTCAGCCTAGCTACAGATCCAGATTATGAGATTCAGGATCAATACAACTTCACAGTGGTTGCCACAGATACGGCGGGTAATACCAGTCAACAGGCAGTAACACTGGCGGTTAGCGATCTCGACGAGATTGCGCCTACATTTACTTCACAGGCAACTGTTTCTGTGGTGGAAGACACCGGTGCTGGGCAGATTGTCTATGTGGCTCAGGTGGATGATAGTGCGGATATTAGTAGTGGTGTAACCTATAGCCTATCTGCGGACAGTGATGTAGCGTTGAGTATCAATGCTGCGACCGGTCAGGTATCCCTAGTCGATAATCCAGTTTTCACCAGCCAGTCCGGCTACAATTTTACAGTGATTGCCACTGATGCAGCGGGCAATGCTTCGCAACAAGCGGTGATTCTATCGGTGGTAGACATAGATCAGGAAGCCCCTGTATTCACCTCGGCAAATACTGCGAATATCGATGAGAATGCTGGTGGCGGACAGGTAATCTACACTGCCACATCCGAAGATCAAACGGTTGTTAGTTACAGCTTATCAGCCGGCACTGATGCCGCCTTAAGTATTAATGCGGCAACTGGTGCGGTCAGCTTGGCCACAGATCCAGATTATGAGACTCAGTCTGAGTACAGCTTTACAGTAGTTGCCACAGATACGGCGGGCAATACCAGCCAGCAGGCGGTAACACTGGTGGTTAATAATCTGGATGAGATCGCGCCGGTTATTACTTCTTCTGCGACTGCCGCTATTGATGAGAATAGTGGTGCAGATCAGGTAATTTACACAGCGACCTCTGATGATAGTTCAGCGATTTACAGCTTAGCGGTGGGCACTGATGCTGTACTGAGTATTGATGCGGTTACAGGTGCGGTCAGCCTAGCTACAGATCCAGATTATGAAATACAGAATCAATACAACTTTACAGTGGTTGCCACAGATACAGCGGGCAATGCTGGGCAGCAGGCGGTAACACTGGCGGTTAACAATCTCGATGAGATTGCGCCTATCATTACTTCTGGCGACACAGCTACGGCTATTAATGAAAATACAGGTGCGGATCAGGTTATCTACACCGCGACCTCAGATGATAGTGCTGATATCAGCGGTGGGGTTAGCTATAGCCTAATTGATACCACGGCTTACTCAGGTGCAGGATCAGAGTCACAGGGGTCGGAGATATCTATCCCAGAACTGCTTGCGGATACTCAGCAGGTCTTTGTCTCTGCAAGCACTGTCTCCGAGGATGCTAGTCAGGCTACAGTGGTCGTAAGCTATAACGCTGACGACAATACCCTAACCGGTCTGGGTCTGCGTATTCATTACCATAGCAATGCTTTGACAGTGGCAGATCTTACGGATGTGCTTGCCAGCGATCTTATATTTGCCAACAGCACCCCGACTGCGGATACAGCTGATTATGATAACAATGCCGCCACCGACAGTTTTGTCGATGTAGCCTGGGCATCCTTATTTGGCGGTTGGCCTAGTGCGGTTCCTACCGAGCTAGCCACCATTACCTTTGATATTGCAGCAGGGGTAACAGAGACTCCTATTGGTTTCTCTTCCAGTAGCAATACGGTTGGTTTTAATTTTGCAGGCTATGGCCATAATCTGACGCTTATATCAGAGCCGCAGCCTATTAGTTCTCAGATCAGCATTGAGGCTACAACAGGTGCAGTCAGCTTAGCCGCAGACCCTGATTATGAAACTCAGTCTGAGTACAGCTTTACAGTAATGGCCACAGATGCCGCGGGCAATGCTGGGCAGCAGGCAGTGACACTGGCGGTTAACGATCTGGATGAGATTGCGCCCAGCATCACCTCTGGCGACGTAGCCACTGCTATTAATGAAAATAGTGGATCAGCACAGATTATTTATACCGCGACCTCTAACGACAGTTCAGCGACCTACAGCTTAGCGGTGGACACTGATGCTGCACTTAGTATAGATGCGGCAACAGGGCAGGTTACTCTAGCCGCAAATCCAGATTATGAAATACAGAATCAATACAGCTTTACCGTGATTGCCACAGATGCGGCAGGCAATAGCAGCCAGCAGGCGGCAACCCTATCTATCAATAATATTGATGAAGTTGCGCCCACCATCACCTCTGGTGATACAGCTGCGGCTATTGATGAAAATACAGGTGCGGATCAGATTATCTACACTGCCACTACAGATGATAGTGCTGATATTAGTGGTGGGGTTAGCTATAGCCTAATTGATACCACGGCTTACTCAGGTGCAGGATCAGAGTCACAGGGGTCGGAGATCTCTATCCCAGAACTGCTTGCGGATACCCAGCAGATCTTTGTATCTGCAAGCACTGTCTCCGAGGACGCCAGTCAGGCCACAGTGGTCGTAAGCTACAATGCTGATGACAGTACTACCACTGGTTTGGGCTTGCGGGTTCACTTCGATAGCAGCGCTCTCTCCGTAGCCTCGCTAACCAATGTATTCTCCGAGTCGAATATCTTTGCCAACAGCACCCCGACTGCGGATATAGCTGATTATGATAACAATGCCGCCACCGACAGTTTTGTCGATGTAGCCTGGGCATCCTTATTTGGCAGTTGGCCTAGTGCGGTGCCTACCGATCTAGCCACAATTATCTTTGATATTGCCGAAGGTGCGACAGGCTCTTCAGCGATTAATTTCTCCACCAGTAGTGTTGCGGCAGGCTTTGCTTTTGCTGGGCAGTCCCATAATCTGGTGATTGGTGCCGAAGCTGGTTCTGAGTCTGAGCCTGTTGAATCACAGCTAAGCATTAATGCCGCAACAGGCGCAGTCAGCCTAGCCGCAGATCCAGATTATGAGACTCAGCCCGAGTACAGCTTTACAGTAGTAGCCACAGATGCCGCGGGCAATGCTGGGCAGCAGGCAGTGACGCTATCAGTTAACGATCTCGATGATACAGCACCGACGGCCTCTGAAGATGCAGCGTCGACCGACTCTGATGATGCAGCACCGACTGCCTCTGAAGATGCAGCGCCGGCCGACTCTGATGATGCAGCGCCGACCGACTCTGGAGGTGCAGCGTCGACTGACTCTGAAAATACAGCGCCGGCGATTACCTCTGGAGATACGCTTACTGCTATTGATGAAAACAGCGGTGCTGGACAGGTTATTTATACGGTTGCCAGCAATCATAGTGGCCCTGTTACCTACGACTTGCTTTCATTAGTAAATCTTCAAAACGGCGCCATTGAACAGCGTTTTGTAGAAAATATAGATGGCTCGATTACTTTACAGCTTTTTGTCGATGACTCAGTGTCAGGCGACTATATAGAGGGTCTGCAAAATTTTGATCTGGTGATCACTTACAATGATGCAGAAATCACCGCGCCGCAGATATCTTTCTCTTCTGAGACTGCGCTGACTGCTGTTGAAGAAACGGTTACTGGTGAGATAAAAGTAGCTGGCATTTTCTTCCCAGATTTACTCAATATTATTGATAATCCAATAGCTGAACTAACATTTAATCTTGAACAAGATATTGCTTCGGCTGAATTTGGGGTATCAGATGTATTGCTTGGTGATGCCTTATCGTTGACAGACTCTATTGCTCGTTACTATATAAACCGAGGATTTAGCATAGATTCTGATACAGGCGCGGTCACTCTTATTGATAATCCCGATCATGAGATGCAATCTACCTATAGATTTACGGTGACTGCCACAGATGCACATGGCAACCTAACGCCGACTCATACAGTGACTCTGGATATTAATGATATTGATGATGCTGCGCCGACAATTACCTCCAGTGATACTGTTAATACAATTGATGAAAATTCTGGGGCAGGGCAGGTTATTTATACAGCCACAGCGGATGATACTGGTGATGATATTAGCAGCAGTATCGCTTTCAGCCTAACCGAAAACAGTGACTCAGCACTAACTATCGACTCACAAACAGGGGAGGTAATATTAAATGCAAACCCTGATTATGAGATGCAGAATCAATACAGCTTCACCGTAGTGGCAACCGATGCGGCGGGCAATATTAGCCAAGGGCTGACGCTTACACTTGATCTCAACAACCTTGATGAAGTGGCGCCCAGCATTACCTCTGGAGCTACAGCCCTAGCCATTGATGAAAACAGCGGTGCTGGTCAGCTAATCTACACAGCTACGGCGGATGATACGGATTACAATGGTATTGAACCTGTTATTACCTACAGTTTGAGCGACAATGCTGCTGGTGTCTTTAGCATTGATGTCAACACTGGTCAGGTTGCGCTATTGGTCGATCCGGATTATGAAACTCAATCTGAATACAGCTTCACTGTGGTAGCTACAGATGCTGTTGGAAACCAAAGTGACGCTAAAACAGTCACTCTTTCAATTAATGATATAAACGATTTTGCTCTAGCAGGTAAGGTCTATCACTGGGGCAGTCAGGCGCTACTGGAAAATGTTGCAGTCACCATGCACCACCAAGAATCAGGCGCAGAAATAGCTGCAATGACCAGCGATTCCGATGGTGGTTTCGCAATCCATGATCTGGCTTTTGATAAAGTTGCGGTATCCGTAGAGCGAGATCTCCAGACCGAGGACTTAGGGCGTTTCATTACCTCGGCGGATGCATTGGCGGCACTGAAAATGGCGGTTGGTATAAATCCAAATGCTATGGATGAAACTGGCCTACAACAGAGACCAGTCTCCCCCTATCAACTTATTGCAGCAGACGTCAACCGATCTGGGCGAGTAACCAGTGCTGACGCTCTAGAAATCTTAAAAATGGCAGTCAAAATGCCCAATGTTACGCCGAGAGAATGGCTATTTGTTGCTGAATCTCAGGACTTCTGGGACGAGACAGCAGGCGCAGATGCATTGAGCATTAATCGCTCATCGGTAGCTTGGGACTCAGATGCTGTGGACGCCTCATTAACTGAGCTCGCAGAGATAAATTTTGTTGGCGTTATGCTGGGTGATGTCAATAATACTTGGAGTCCGCTAGAGGGTTCACAGACCGTTGAACGCAGTCACTTTGAAGCCCTTGAAGATCAGGGCGTTGCACCTCTCTACCAATGGGGTTTAGCGCCACAGAGCGCGGATGATGGGTTTATGCTGATCACCTCTGGTGGTGGTTCAGAGATCGTTATCATTGCCCCAGACACCAGTCAGGACAATAATGAAGTCTCCACCGTTGTAGACTTTGAATCCGCCGTAGACACTATCGATGCCTCTGCGGCATTGCAGGCCATAGGCTACACAGGCATATCTTCGCCTACAGATGCGGTTAGCGACTTAATGGTGCATCAGTTCACTGATGCCACTGCCGATATTATCGATTTAATCAATGGTAATGATGGCACCTTAGACAATGCCTTTGGCGGTTATTTCGATGATGCCGGCAATAGCCTAACGCTATTTGTCGATGCTGATTCAAGTGCGGGTGCGGTCGCTATGCAGAGCTATCAGATTGCGCTAAGTGAAGACTCCAGCGTCGACGACCATGACTTATCCATAGCTCTCGCAGCATTTATTGCGTAAAAACTACTGCGCTGGCCTATACAGCGTTAAAATTTGACTCAAAATACCCAAAGCACTAGCTCCGCTCGCGGGGCAGGCTCTGCTCATTTATTACACATAAACTGCGCTCTTTCATCAAATTTTGCCTTGTCTAGTCTGCGCTCGTGACGTTTTTACACGGCCTCATCTGGCGCGGCCTTGCTCTATTGCTGTTTGCTAGCCTCAGCCGCCGCACGTCTGCGCGCTTTTTTCTCAGCTCTTCGACGTTCAGTATCCTGCTGGGCAACGCTACCAATATGTGATTCCCCTCGAGCCTTAGCCAGCTTCACCTGTTTCTGGCGCTGGGCAAAGCGCTGTTTTTGTTGATCGCTCACCTTGCCATAGCAATGCAAACAAGAAATACCCTCTCTATAGCTATCCAGCGTTTTCTCCTGCTCGGTGATCGGCATACGACAGGCATGACATTGATCATAGCTACCCGCCTTTAAATCCTGATCAACGGTCACTCGGTTATCAAAAACAAAGCACTCTCCCTGCCACAGAGACTGCTCCTCGGGGATTTTCTCCAGATACTTAAGGATGCCTCCCTGAAGGTGATAAACCTCGTCAAAGCCCTGTTCCTTAAGATAAGCAGTGGATTTTTCACAGCGAATACCGCCGGTGCAAAACATCGCAACCTTCTTATGTTTATGCGCATGCAGATTCTGCTTAGACCAGCTTGGGAATTCACGAAAGCTAGTTGTCTGCGGGTCAATAGCATTTTTAAAGGTACCGATTTGCACCTCATAATTATTGCGCGTATCCACCACAACCACCTCGGGATCTGAGATTAGCTGATTCCAATCCTCGGGTTTAACATAGGTGCCCGCGGTTGTTTTTGGATCTATTCCCTCTACGCCCATGGTGACAATTTCTTTCTTAAGTTTAACCTTGGTGCGGTAGAAAGGAATTTTAGCGTCGTAAGACTCTTTGCTATCGATATTTTCCAAGCCCGGCTGTTGGTCCAGCCACGCCAGCAAATTATCTATGCCCTGTCTAGTGCTAGAGACAGTGCCATTAATACCCTCGGCGGCCAGCAGCAGGGTTCCAAACACCTGATTTTCGGTCATTACTTCCAGCAGTGGGGCGCGCAGTGTTGCAAAATTGGGGAGTGCCACAAATTTATACAGGGCACAGGTGACATATTGGGTGGACATAACAGATTCCCAGTGGTTTTTTCAGCT
>Ga0066379_10000206_pt1 | contig 13648 bp, 12 predicted proteins | sample Knorr_S23_td_250_FD_70951 | JGI IMG/M metagenome (GOLD analysis project Ga0066379, IMG submission 70951) | Marine microbial communities from Southern Atlantic Ocean transect - Knorr_S23_td_250_ad_251m_LV_A | ecosystem: Environmental > Aquatic > Marine > Oceanic | place: Southern Atlantic ocean...
CCGCCAAAGAAACCGCTAGCGTTGCATTAGCACCCAATACTGACTTGTTATCTGTGCCATCAGCCTCAATCATTTTTTGATCCAACGCCTGTTGATCAGTAACGTCGTCGCCAACTAATAGGTCTTTAATGGTGGTGTTAATATTATTAACAGCCTTTAAGACACCTTTGCCTAAATAACGACTTTTATCACCATCTCGAAGTTCAAGAGCCTCTCTTGATCCAGTCGATGCGCCGGATGGTGCGCAGGCAGTTCCCACAATACCATTAGCCAAAATAACGTCAGCCTGAACTGTCGGATTGCCGCGTGAGTCCAAAATCTCATAGGCTTTAATATCAGCGATATTACTCATTCAAAAATTACTCCATAAAGTTGGGGTTGTTCATATTCAATAAATCTGGATGGCTAGGCACCCATGAAATTATAGTATCTGCAAGTCTGGTTGCGACTTGCTTAAGTCATCAAAAGCTTTCATCTGTGCAAGAAAAGGCTCAAGTTTATCCAAGGGTAAAGCGCTAGGGCCGTCACATTTTGCCGAATCAGGGCTAGGGTGTGCCTCTAAAAACAATCCCGCGATACCAACAGCAATAGCCGCTCTACCCAGCTCGGCAACCTGCTGACGGCGACCGCCAGAAGCTGCACCTAATGCATCTCTACATTGCAGTGCATGGGTCACATCAAAGATAAGTGGTAGCCCACCGCTTACTGTTTTCATGGTGCGAAAACCGAGCATATCAACCACTAAATTATCGTATCCGTAACAGGCACCACGCTCACAAAGCATGACTTTTTCATTGCCGCATTCGCGGAATTTATCCACGATATTACCCATTTGGCTAGGGCTTAAAAACTGCGGCTTCTTAATATTAATGACTGCATCAGTTTTCGCCATGGCCTCCACCAGATCAGTTTGTCTGGCTAAAAAAGCCGGCAGCTGAATGACCTCACAAACTTCAGCAGTAGGCGCTGCCTGATCAATCTCATGCACATCGGTAATAAGCGGAACACCAAAGGTCTGTTTTATTTCCTGAAGAATTTTTAACCCTTCATCCAAGCCTGGACCACGGAAAGAGTGAATTGACGATCGATTGGCTTTATCAAAAGATGCCTTAAATACATAGGGTATGCCCAACTTTTGTGTCACCTCAACATAGGCTTCAGCTACTTGCATCGCCAGATCACGTGACTCTAAAACATTCATGCCACCAAAAAGCACCATCGGCCTATCATTGCTGACATCAATCGATGCAACCTTTATTAGCTTGTCACTCATAAACTAACTCTCTTTGGTTTTTTGATAGGCAGTAGCCGCTGCAACAAAACCTTGGAACAGCGGATGCCCATCTCTGGGTGTCGAGGTAAATTCTGGATGGAACTGACTGGCAAAAAACCAAGGATGCTCCGGCAACTCAACGGTTTCTACCAAGGTTTTATCTGCCGATAACCCACCTACCACTAAACCTGCCTGTTTTATTTGTGGCAATAAGTTATTGTTTACCTCGTAGCGATGTCGATGTCGCTCCTCAATTTGCTCACTGCCATAAATCTGGTGAGCTTTAGAAGCTGGTATCAGATGACAGACTTGAGCGCCCAAACGCATGGTGCCACCAAGATCAGAATCCTCAGAGCGCTCTTCCCTATTGCCCTGCTCATCAACCCACTCAGTAATTAAACCCACAACCGGATACGGAGTTTGTGCATCAAATTCCGTGCTGTTGGCGCCTTGCATACCACAGACATTGCGCGCATATTCAATCACGGCAATCTGCATTCCCAAACAGATACCCAAGTAGGGTATATTATTTTCCCGAGCAGTCTTTACCGCGTAGATCTTTCCTTCGGTTCCTCTTGTACCAAAACCACCGGGTACTAGGATCGCATCAACATCATCAATTAGACTGTTATCTGATTCTAATTTTTCAGAATCTATATAGCGTATCTTGACCCTAGTTTTATTATGGATGCCGGCGTGAATCAATGCTTCTGTAAGTGACTTATAGGCATCCAGCAACTCCATATATTTACCGACCATAGCAATAGTCACTTGGCCTTGGGAATTTAACTGATTATCAACCACCGCATCCCATTCATTCAAATTAGCCTGAGGATTACTAAGATTGAAACGATCCAATACATATTGATCCAATCCCCATTGATGTAGCATGCGCGGCACTTGGTAAATGGTTGGCGCATCCATCAATGGGATAACCGCTTTCTCTTCAACGTTGGTAAATAGCGAAATCTTTTTACGCTGCCCTTCTTCGAGTTCGACCTCAGATCGACATAAGAGCACATCGGGCTGCAAGCCGATGGAACGCATTTCTTTTACCGAATGCTGAGTAGGCTTGGTTTTAGTCTCACCCGCCGAGGCTATATAGGGCACTAAGGTGAGGTGCAAAAGCAATGCACGCTGATGACCCAACTCAATTTTAAGCTGCCGAACTGCTTCCAAAAAAGGCTGGGATTCAATATCACCTACCGTACCGCCAATTTCCACTACAGCAATATCATGATCACCCGCACCGGCGTATACCCGACGCTTAATTTCATCGGTTAGATGGGGAATCACTTGAACAGTGCCTCCCAAATAATCACCGCGACGTTCACGCCGCAAAATCGTCTCGTAGACCTGACCGCTGGTAAAATTATTATTTTGAGTCATCTTTGAGCGCAAAAATCGCTCGTAATGGCCCAAATCGAGGTCGGTTTCAGCGCCATCCTGCGTCACATAGACTTCTCCGTGCTGATAGGGACTCATAGTACCCGGATCAACATTGAGATAAGGATCAAGTTTAAGAATGGTGACACTGAGTCCACGGGCTTCAAGAACAGCCCCCAAAGAGGCGGCAGCAATACCTTTCCCTAAAGAAGAAACGACACCACCAGTAACAAAAATAAAACGCGTCATAGAGACCCTGTACAGATCAGAATTTGAGTATTAATAGTCTTTTTGGAAGGTGATTTGGCTAACAAAACAGTTGATTTTAGCCTCTGACCCATCCGTCATAAGATGGGGGAGTATATTGCCACAAAGGCGGTTAGTATTCCACTCTCATCTACATAGAATCTACTTGCCAATGAATCTCTATCCCTCTTTCTTCAGACCCAGCACACCAGCCCTCACAAACCCATAGATCACCAACAGCCACTAACTGATCCTCAACATAGAACAGAGGCACTCTATCTCTCAGCCATGGCGGCAACTGATATTCCAGCAGAAGTTTTTTTAAGCTAGTTGAGCGCCCTCTTCCCAGAGGCCTACATCGCTCACCCCCCCGTCGGTAACGGATCTCAACTGAGTCTATTTTTGACGTCAGCCCTTTTCCACCAGAAAATTGAGCTTTTAAGCAACTGCCATCAGCTAAAAAGAGAGAATTTTGCAGATCCCAACGGATTGTTTGATCGCGTTGATGCTGCTTATTTTTATATGTTAGTAAATACAGTCGATTCTGAAAGCGCGCCCAACATTGCGACCGCCAAACAACCTCGGGCGATGCATCCTGACGGGCACCGATCACAGAGGACAAAATTTCATTGATAATAGTGGCGCTGGGCGCTGACAGATACTGAATCTCCGACCAATAACGCAAAATATTTTTTTGCCGCAGCTTTGTAAAAGCGCTGAACGCCTCGATTGAAATCGACCAGCCCGCCCGCTCTTTTTTGGGGTCTAGGCCCGCAATATCTTCAGTCGCCAAATCTTTTGATAATTGATCCGCTTGATGACTCAGTGCAGCTGAATGCATAACTGATTGAGCATAATCTGGCCATCGCTCAGAAATAATTGGAACAACCCTATTGCGCAAATAGTTGCGATCAAAATGGTTATCTAAATTACTTTCATCTTCAATCCATTTTAAACCTTTATCGACAGCCTCGCGCTGAACTGCCTGCTTAGAATAAGCCAATAGCGGACGAATCAATTTCCCCAAACCTAGAGATCTGGATTCAGGCATGCCGGCTAAACCCTTAGAACCAGAACCGCGCAATAACCGGTAGAGAACTGTTTCCACCTGATCATCGGCATGATGAGCTAAAAATAACAGTCCATTCTTTTTTAGGCGCTTTTCAAATACAGTATATCGAGCTTCTCGAGCGGCGGCCTCTATACCCTCTCCAGTCACTACTAATTGAATTTTTTCAGCATAGAAGTCCACACCCAGCTGGCGGCAGTAGTCTTCGGTAAACCGTTGCCACTGGTCAGCATTATCAGATAACCCATGATTAATATGCACTGCTTGAATACGCTTGGAATCAATCTGTTCGTTGAGTAGTTCCAGCAGTAATATGGAATCCATACCACCACTCAGACCCACTAAAATCTGTGGCGCAGCATCAATTGCCTGCTTCCAGGGAATTAATGCTGAATTTAACGCAGATGCTTCAGCCATATTTATTCAAACCCACCCATATCATCAACATAATCCTGATAAGTGTCTAACTCTTGTTGCGCAAAATTTCTGTCTTCCATAAGCCTGCGTTTATTGCGCTGAAACTGATGGCGAGTCAGCAACGTACAATTCTCTGTTTGCGGATCAAAAGTAATCACAATCTCACCCGAGGCTAGTTGTTTATGTACCTGCGCAACCTTGCTTGCAAAGTCTGCCTCGCAAGCGCCATAGTCAGTCCCTTCGCGAAGAATAAATTCCTCGATAATGGCCTGCAAGATGTCGTTACCCAATCGTTGGAACGGTATCTCAATCACCCAATCGACCTCATTCTAAGTTTAGATTCAAAAAGCTTTATCAACTCTGTAATCAGATCATCATTTAATGCGATAATAACATTGTCCCATAAAATACTACTGTGCGAATAAAATATTAATTATGCTCGATATTGTACTTTATCAACCAGAAATTCCGCCCAACACAGGCAATATCATTCGCCTCTGTGCCAACACCGGCTTTACTCTTCATCTTATTGAGCCTATTGGCTTTGATTTGGACGACAAAAAACTCCGTCGGGCCGGTCTTGATTATCTAGAATTTCAATCACTGCAAGTTCATACGAGTTGGGAATCGTACCTAGAAAAAATAAAGCCCAACAATATTTATGGGCTGAGCACCAAAGGTAAAAATTGCTTTTCAAAAGTCCGATATAAAGCCGGAGACTGTCTGCTTTTTGGCCCAGAGACTCGCGGCTTGCCCGAAAGTATCCGCAATAGCTTAGGTGGCGATAAAGTGATCCGCCTACCGATGCAACCGGATAGTCGCAGCCTCAATTTATCCAATGCCGTGTCGATTGTTACCTATGAAGCATGGCGTCAGTTAGACTTTATTGGCAGTCAAGGTAATGGGGAGTCCACTCGCTAGATGCAAAAATCAATCGGACTTTTTTACGGCAGTTCAACCTGCTACACCGAAATGGCGGCGGAAAAAATTCGCGATGCCATCCGCCTGAAGATGCCAACCCAATCAATTGATATTCACAATATTGCCAATGATTGCATTCAGTTAATACCGCAGTACAACTATCTTATTCTCGGCATACCCACCTGGGACTACGGCGAGCTTCAAGAGGACTGGGAAACTCACTGGCAGACACTGGATCAACTAGATTTAAGTCAAGCAAAGGTGGCATTATTTGGACTTGGCGATCAAATAGGTTACCCCCAGTGGTTTCAAGATGCTCTGGGCTACTTATGGGCAAAGGTGATCAATCAGGGGGCTACCGCCGTCGGACTATGGCCCAATCAGGGCTATGATTTTGAGCAGTCAAAAGCACTGACTGAAGATCAAAAATTCTTTTTAGGCTTGGCGCTGGATGATGAAAATCAATTTGATCTAACCGATCAATATATAAACCAGTGGTGCCAGCAGATACTGCATGAATTTGGCCTGCTGACCGATGATTAAAACCAATGGGCCAGCCGTAAAGACTGCAACCATCGAATGGCGTGACGGCACACCCTTTTGCAGCGAATATAACGATATCTACTATCGCAGCGAAAAGCCCTTTGCAAACAACGGATTAAAGGAAACTGACTACCTATTTATACAGCAAAATCAACTCCAACAACGCTGGCAGAATTTATCTACTCAGCAAAATTGCGATAACCAACAATTTGTAATTGCTGAAACTGGCTTTGGCACTGGACTTAATTTTTTAACAGCCTGTGATTTATGGCTAAAAACCGCCCCCAAGGATTGGCGATTACAATTTATATCAACCGAATTAAGGCCCATAGCAGCCACTGATTTAAAATCGATTCACCAAAGCTGGTCAGTATTTTCTGAGCTATCCCAACAATTGCTCGACCAATACCCAGCGCTCACACCTGGCGTACATCTTCTCAACTTAGCTGAGGGGCGTATTCAGCTTTTACTGATGCTGGGTGAAGCCAATCAAATGTTTAAAAGCATAGCCCAGAGCCCAGATTTAGCACTGGCTAATTGCCAAAAAAAATCCGTCGATGCTTGGTTTTTAGATGGCTTTGCACCCACCAAAAACCCAGATATGTGGACAGATGAAATATTTAAAACTGTAGCATCCCTTTCCTCTAAAGATACAACATTAACGACCTTTACCTGCGCAACTAAGGTGAGGAAAGGACTCATTAATGCAGGGTTTAAAGTTGAAAAAATTGATGGATTTGGCAATAAACGAGAATCGTTAAAAGGACGCTATACAGGTCAATTAGACGCCGAAAAAATCACCTCAACACATTGGTATATTGATCGTTCACCCAATCAAAAATCCGCGCGACATGCTGTGGTACTGGGCGCAGGTATTGCCGGCTGCACCGCGGCGGCGGCGCTGGCAAAAAGAGGCTTTAAGGTCACTGTTGTCGATCGTCATGCCGCGGTAGCCAATGAAGGATCTGGCAATCTACAAGCGGTAGTTTACCCCAAACTATCTCGCCAAAATGATGCACTGCCACGCATTAACCTAACCGCTATGACATTGGCCAGCCGCTACTACAAACCCTTTTGGAAGCAAGGCTTAGGCTCTCAATGCGGCGTACTATTATTACCTGATAGCGATCAATCTTGGACAAATATGGAGCAAATTGCCCAGCGCTACGCCGAGCATAAACATCTGGTAAGTGCCGTTAATAATCAACAAATATGCTCTATTAGCGGCCTGCCATTACGCGCAGAGCAGGGTCTATTTTTCCCCACTCTAGGTTGGATTCCACCACAGATGCTATGCCAACAATTACTGCAGGATAATAAAATTTCTCTATTGACCGCCGATATCCATCAGATAGAGCGCTGCCACAATAATCTCGACTGGGCACTAAAAGACCAACAGGGGCAAACCATCGCCAGTACGGAAACATTAGTGATTGCCACAGCCTACGAATGCCAACAATTCACCCAAACCAACTTTCTCTCAGTCAATCAGTTGCGCGGACAGGTAACCCATATCCCAAGCTATAAAGGAAGCAGTGACTTAAAAACTGTTATATGCGGCAAAGGTTATATCGCACCCCTAAGTAACGGCATACAAAGCTGTGGTGCAACCTACAATAAAGGCTTACTCTCAAAGGAACTGAGGGCGGAAGATCACAGAGCCAATGTAGATAGGATAAGGAAAACCGATCAGGGTATCGCAGAGGCGCTAGATTTTTCAGATCAAGATCATTTTGAGGGCAGAGCGAATTTCCGTGGCACCACCAACGACTACTTACCCATTGTGGGCGCAGTGCCCAATGCACAACAATTTAAACAGCAATACGAAGCATTGCGACATGATGCCACAGCAACTGTGGATAGTTTTGCAAGCTACCAACCGAACCTTTATATTCACTGCGGCCTAGGCTCTAGAGGGTTGAGTTATGCACCGCTCACCGCAGAAATTCTCGCCTCAGAGATCTGTGGTGAAATCCCACCACTGGAAAGAGAATTGAGGCTAGCAATGCATCCAGCAAGATTTTTAATTAGGGATCTAAAAAGACGTAAAATTTAGCCTTTATTAACCGCAGATTGGCTCGCAAAAGCCAGACCCTGACGATATATTTCCGAGCTACCCTTACTGTCACCTAATAACTCAAGTATCGTCGCTAATTCATGATAAGCCTGCGTCGAAGGCTGAAGCTTAATCGTCGATTTCATATAATCTTTAGCCTTACCCAAAAAACCCATACGCCGACAAATACGCCCCAAGGCCAGCAACAAAAACGCATCTTCAGAATATTTAGTCAGCCATTGCTCCCCCATAGCTAACTGCTTGGTTGCATCCTTGATCTCAAGGCGGCCATAGGCTTCCACCAAACAGCGATGCCAGTGATTTTTAAGGGATTTTGATAAGACTAATAGCGCCTTCTCAGCAGCATCTGACGACGCCAGCCCGCCTACATAAGCGACCACTATCTCGGGCGTCTGGCGAAATGCACGCGGTATATCGGACCAGATAGCCGCTAATTTTTGACCCCGAATATTGCTTGGTAAATTACCATCATTATCAGCCAACATACCGCAATAACATTTAACCTGAAGCAGCTTAAGACCCGCCTTATCCATAGCGGCTTGCTTCTTTATTTTGGGGATCAAAGCACTTAGTGCATGCCAGTCAGACTGAAGATAATAGACTTCAGATAACAGTCTAAGCACCATCTTATTATCTGCCTTGACAGCCAGCAGAATTTTTTGCGCTTCATCTATTTCTGAGGCCTTTATAAGTGACTCTGCCAATAGCAAATCAGCATAAATTTCATCATCTGGATACTCAGCCCGAAAATTAACCAACAGCTGGCGCGATTCATCTAACTGACTATTATTAGCCGCAGCCTTTGCCGCAAATAACAAGCTCACCTTGGATAGGGCTGGATCTTTGACCGACTGCCGAAGCGCCCGACTAGCCACAGACCAATCACCACTCAAGAAATCGAGCAACCCTCTCGCTGTTTTGTTAGTCTGCTTTACTGTACGTCTGGCGACCCACCACTGCCTAACACCCCCAGCACCTAACAACCACCTCAATAAAAGTAATAGCCAAATTAAAACACCGCTACTTGCCACAAAAATAATGGCTCCCAACCAGAAACTCATCTCAATACTGGTTGTTCCCAAACTGATCAGCACATAGCCTTGATCCTGCTGCATTAGCCATATTGCCGCCGCACCAAACAGCAGTGCAGCCAGAGTAATTAGCAATAACTGCCTCACTGCACAGGCTCCACTCGCTCAGGTTTCTCAGCCTCTAATAAGCGCTGTTCACGCCTAACCAAGAGTGTTTGGATCGCCTCAAGGGATCTGTAAATATCCGGCAATTGTTGAACAATACTGGTTTCCAGCAATACCGCTAAGCGTTGATATATAGCCTGATTACTTGGATTCGACTGAAAAAATCGCTGAAGATAGGTTTGCGCCTTCCCTAAGGTTTGGCGGTAAATTTTCTGCTCCTCACGCAATACAGCGACCTGAGCCTGCTCCAACATCATCTGCAAATTGCGCCTAACAATACGCTCCTCTTCAGGGAGCAATATAGGCTCAATGGGATTCTGACGCTGACGAACACGAATCAGACTAGCTAAGTCAGCCAAAAATTCCGCTAACAGCGTTTGCTTCTCAGGGATCGAGATCTCGGCCGGCGTCTGAACAGTTACCGGCGGCTCAACTAGCTCAACTAGAGAAAGCGTTTCAACACTGCTAGCCAGCGCTTGAAGCTCCAAATAGATGCCTTCCCTATCCACATCAGCAGTCAACCTTAGGCTGGTAATATCCGCCGCCACAGCGCTGCGCGTCTCAAGCAAATTGGGATCATCTATCTGCGTCAAAATAACATCAACACTTTCCAATAACGCCAGAGGACTCTTGACGCTGCGCTCTGTTTGCAGCCTCTGCTTAGCCAATCGCGCCAGATACTCCGCCTCAGCAAGTAGCCAATCACTGCGCGTTGTAGAACCTAACTCCACCAAGCGTTTGCCCTGAGCATTCACGCGCAGCTGAAGATTTTGCAACTGATTTTCCAGCCTCTCAATTGTTTTTCTCTGTTGACGTTGTTGCTTTATCGCCATTTGCGATTGATCCTGCGCAGCGCTTACAGTTGCGCCTAAAGAGCCAATGATCAAATGATTTTTTTCTATGGTTTGAGTCTTTACTTGCCAATCTTTCCAAAATAACCAGCCAGCTGAAGTAGTGGCTACCAAAAAAGCAGCAACCAACATAACTCTAAGCGCATTAAATAGACCAGCGAGCGATCTAGACCTTTTGATCGGCTTATCTTTATCAGCTACACCCTTGTCAGCAACATTCGTATCCACTGTTGGCTGCTTCGATTTTGGCTCAGTTTTTTCAGTCAATGTAAATCCCCAGTTTTTGATCAAAGTTGATAACAACCTTTTTATACATGACTCTATTAAAGTGTGGTTGGTTATTTGTGGTCAAGGATAATTTATTCGCCACGCCACTTGCCACCGGCCAAAACCAAATACAAGGGCTTAATAGGCTATTTTTTATCTAAATCAAATAATTCTTGAGTCACATTAATCGTATCATCACAGCCTTTTTCACCCGCCTGCTTAAGCTTAGTCGTAGGCTTATGTAACAGTTTATTGGTCAGATTTCGGGCTAGGGCATTAATTACTTCGGAAGAGTCCTGCCCACGCTCCAATGCCGCCAGCGCTTTTTCAACCTCTGCATCCCTTATTGATTCAGCACTATCTCTAAATGCCTTAATAGTATCAACCACGCTGAGCTCACGCTGTTTAGATGACCAGTTACCCACCTCCTCATCTACAATCTGTTGAGCAAGATCCGCCGCCGTCTGACGCGCTTTAAGATTATCCTGAATAACTTCCTCTAGATCATCCACAGTATACAAATACACATCATCCAACGCCTCCACCTGAGGCTCAATATCGCGAGGCACAGCCACATCAACCATAAACATTGGCTTATGCAGGCGTTTTTTAAGCGCCGTTTCCACTGCACCCTTACCCAACACAGGCAACTGACTAGCAGTAGAAGAAATAACAATATCAGCCTTATAAAGATGCTCAGGTATATCCGCTAGAAGAATAGCTTCAGCGGAAAAATCCTCAGCCAGCTCCTCAGCCCGCTCCAAGGTGCGGTTAGCTACGGTAATTTGACCAATCTGCTTGTCTCGCAAATAGCGCGCAACCAATTCTATGGTCTCACCCGCACCAATTAACAGCACATGAGCTGTTTTTAAATCCGAAAAAATTTGCTCCGCCAGACTCACCGATGCATAGGCAACCGACACTGGGTTTTGACCAATAGCAGTTTCAGAGCGCACCCGCTTGGCCACAGCAAAAGCCCACTGAAAAGCCATATTTAAATGCACCGAGACAGTTTCCGCCTTCTGCGCTACTGAATAAGCCGACTTAATTTGACCAAAAATTTGCGGCTCACCAACAATCAATGAATCCAAACCGCTGGCCACACAGATCATATGACGAACGGCCTCTGTATTGCGATAACAGTAATAACAAGCCTCAAGCGCCTCGATATCCAATGTCTTTGTGGCTGCCAACCATTCAAGCAATTGCTGATCAGATAACGCACCCACCGCATAAATTTCCGTGCGATTACAGGTAGACAATATGGCTATTTCACTAATATTAAGACTAGGCAATGCACAACGCAGCGTCTCCACCACGGTTTCAGGCGCAAAAGATACACGACCACGCAGATCCACTGATGCAGATTTGTGGTTAATACCAAAGACTATGATATCCAAAGCCATCCGTTTCAATCCATGCCAATCAGGTTTATAAAATTTATCAGCACCAAGCCAACAGCGCAATTTTACACTAGAGTTACAGCCAATAGGAAAATTGCTGATCAATAAAACTCAAACCACAGCAACCAACAGGACAGTACGATGCTTAACTGGTAAAATCTTAACTCAAACTAGATGTAGCCCCCATTAATCAATCGAGCATCAGGCAAGTGTTATGAAAAATCACATTTTTTATATAATAGTTGCACTGCTAATAACTCAATTATCTGGCTGCGCATCGACCACTTACCAATTAACCGACGGTGAGCAAGAAGCAAAAGATAACCAACAGCAGACTGAACTAAATCAATGGCAATTGACAGGCAAGCTGGGAATAAAATCAGACAAGAAAGCCCAATCAATTAACCTGCTTTGGCAACAACAGGGCAAAAACTACCAGCTAAGACTCAATGGCCCCATTGGTTTTGGTGCTGCCACTATATCCGGCGATCAGCAGCAGGCCAAAATTCAACAGGGATCACATACTTTCACCGGCTCCCCAGATCAACTAGGGCTACGATTACTAAGAGTGCCACTATCAGTCGATGCCATGAGCTGGTGGGTAAAAGGGCTGATATCACCCAATCACTCCCCAGCATCGGATATTGTTTTACAAGACGATGGACACCTTAGCAGCTTTCAGCAAAATGGCTGGCAGCTTAAATTTTCTGGGTACCATACAAACGGCCCCTACACATTACCCAAAAAAATATCTGGTCGACTTGGGGAGCTTTCCTTTAAGCTAGTCATATCCAGCTGGAATTATTCTAAATAAATAGACTGAAGCACGAAATGATTTCAATCACCCTGCCATCACCCGCAAAATTAAACCTATTTCTGCATATCCTCAATCGCAGAGAAGATGGCTACCATAATCTACAAACATTATTTCAAATACTTGATTATGGCGATCAACTTAGCTTTACCATAAACAAACAGCCAGAAATTCATGTAATCAGTGATCTCGAAGAAGTAAAACCACAGGATAATCTGGTATTCAAAGCCGCCCAAGCATTACAGCAAGCCACTGATTGTCCCTGGGGCTGTGAAATTCAACTAGAAAAGAAATTACCCATAGGCGCAGGACTAGGGGGCGGCAGCAGCAATGCCGCAACAACCCTTGTAGGTCTAAACGACCTATGGCAATGCGACCTCTCCCTCGATGAGTTAGCAAAAATTGGCCGTAATCTCGGCGCAGATATCCCCGTATTTGTAAAAGGATTCAGTGCATTTGCCGAAGGCATTGGCGATCAATTAACCCCAATTTCACTCAAGGATTTTTGGTATCTGGTGGTTACACCAAAAATAAAGGTCTCAACTCAGCAAATTTTTTCTCACAGTGAATTGACAAGGAACGCTCCAGCCATCAAAATACGCGCCCTCTCGGAGGAGCTGTACAGAAATGACTGCCAATCTGTTGTCGAAACACTGTATCCAGAAATAAAACAGGTACTAGATTGGCTAAAACGCTTCGGAAACCCACTGATGACAGGGACCGGAGCCAGCCTATACTGCCGATTCGACAGCGAAATAGAGGCAAAACAGGCACAGATTACTGTGCCAAACAGTTGGAATTCATTTGTAGCGCAGGGCGTCAATCAATCCCCGCTACATAGACAACTGAAAAATTTATAACTGGGGCGTGGCCAAGTGGTTAAGGCATCGGGTTTTGATCCCGACATTCGGAGGTTCGAATCCTCCCGCCCCAGCCATCTTTAAAATTGCAAAACCAGGAAAAAGATGTGTCTAAATTAATGCTTTTTACCGGAAATGCTAATCCGGAACTCGCAGCTGAAGTTGCAAAGTCGCTCAGAATTAAACTTAGTGATTCGCTAGTGAGCACCTTTTCAGATGGTGAGATCAATATTGAAATCCGCGACAATGTGCGTGGGCATGATGTATTTATCATCCAACCTACCTGCGAGCCGACCCATCGCAATCTGATGGAACTCATATTAAT
>Ga0066379_10000207_pt1 | contig 13570 bp, 10 predicted proteins | sample Knorr_S23_td_250_FD_70951 | JGI IMG/M metagenome (GOLD analysis project Ga0066379, IMG submission 70951) | Marine microbial communities from Southern Atlantic Ocean transect - Knorr_S23_td_250_ad_251m_LV_A | ecosystem: Environmental > Aquatic > Marine > Oceanic | place: Southern Atlantic ocean...
TTCACTGGTGGCGCCAGCGCTGTCAGTTACCTATTATTCGAACCGGGATTCTGTCGGCGTTTAATTGATCTGGGATATCGAGATGCCCTCAATCAACAAGATCGGATTGCACAATTCTTTGACCTCTAAGAACGAAAACCGTATAGGATGACACCCTAAAGCCGATTGTTTTAAGCTACTCTTGCCCATAGCCACCACTATGCGCAGCAATGAGCGTCTTGTGCATCACAAAAATTCCTCACTTTTTTATAGGGTTTACGCTCTGATTACAGCAATATCGGATCGCTGAATAGGGTTATTGCAATAAAATTTATTCATATATGCATATTTTTATTGCATTTATTATTCATTTATGTATATTTAATACAGAAGGCCTATCACCCTGTAGTGAATACTGCAGTGAAGTAAAACCAAAAGGCGTCAGCAATATGGATAAGTTGCAGAATAGGAAAACCTTAAAAGCCACTGCAGTTAAGCGGCAAAAAACACCGCACTCTTATACAGATTTGGAACTCAGGGAACAGGCTATCAGTTATTTTTACCTGTCGGCACGGACGCCTCAAAAATTATTTAAACCCGCCGCCGTTAAGCGGCAAAAAACACCGTACTCTTATACAGATTTGGAACTCAGGGAACAGGATACCGGTCATTTTTACCTGTCGGCACGGACGCCCCAAAGTTACAAGCCCCATCAAAAATCATTTACAACTACCGCCGTTAAGCGGCAAAAAACACCGTACTCTTATACAGATTTGGAACTCAGGGAACAGGCTATCAGTTATTTTTACCTGTCGGCACGGACGCCTCAAAAATTATTTAAACCCGCCGTCGTTAAGCGGCAAAAAACACGGTGCTCTTATACAGATTTGGAACTCAGGGAACAGGATATCAGTCGTTTTTACCTGTCGGCACGGACGCCTCAATCTTATAAAACCCATTCTCAATCTACAGGCACTGACTACTCTTTACCTCTATCACCGCAAATTGCTCTCAACTACTCAGCTCTTGGGAGCAATACTTGCTAGGTAGAACGCTAGTTTCTCTCGGGGAACAGTTGATAAAGAAATAAATGGTTGAGCGTGGCATAGCAGCAGGGCGTTTTGGATTAGACGCGAAGGTTGCCAACCGGATACGAAAGGCGGCCTTTTAAATGGATTTTTCCTGCCTGCTATGCCACCTTCAGCAACTGAAACCCACTGCTCCATTATCACAAACAGAGTGAAGTATTTTTTATAGCAAAAGGATTGTCCGTCACTTGACCTTATATCCGAGTCGTCAAGCCGGTATCAGCCTGATTCCGGCAATTATAACTGTATTTATTTTTGCCCTACTGACCATTCAGGTGATTATCCCCAACCAATCCCGCGAATTGCGAGAAGCCGAAGTGGCGGCGACTGCCAATACTGCCGACAAACTGGTGCAAGCCAGCCTCGCCTACCGAACCTACCAAGGTAACTGGACCGACGATATAGACCAGTTAGTAGAGAAAGGCTATCTACCCGTATTTACCAATAATGGCTGGGAAATAGTCTCAAGCACCGAACAAACGGAGGGTGTAATTCTACAAATTGACACTGGAGGTGTTGATATTGCCAGAGCACTGGTACATAAAATAGGCACCAGCGCACAGATATGCACATTCAGTGAAACCGAAACCAAAACCGAATGTGACAAAGATCCCAATGGCACCGCAGTAAAGGTGGCAGTGGTACCACCTGTAGACCATTATGTACAAAACTTAACTGTAGGCAGTTTACACGCTGGCCAAATTAACGAGGACGAGAGATTACTCTTAGGCGCTGCCCCCGACCCGAGCAGCTCTACTGAAGCCACTATTGATAAATTAACAGTGACTAAAGAGTTAACTGTAGGCTTATCAACAGACGAACCAGGCGAAGCAAGCATCTATGGCGACCTAACCATCGATGGTGATGTAACCATTAAGAACGGCATTTTAACCCAACCGGGCGGCTCCTCAAAACGCTATAAGCAAAATATTCGACCTTTAGAAGTAGACGCCAATAAAATCTACCAATTGCAAGCCGTAAGCTATGACTATAAAGACCAATTCAAGCATTACCAGACAGCATTGGCCGCAGGTCGACAACTGGGTCTGATTGCCGAACAGGTCGACGCTGTGGTGCCCGAATTGGCGATTCGCCAAGGCGAGCAGATCGTCAACGTAGACTATGAAAAACTGGGGGTTTTATTATTACAGGCAGTACAGCAACTAAAAACCGAGTTGGTCGCGGTACAGACACAAAACCAACAGCTTAAAGCCCAACTCGATGCTCTGACCAATATTGAGTAGCGGATAGCATAGCAATTCCACTGTGGAGACGTCGGGATAATGAATCTAATATCGGTTGTAGTCAGCCTTGGCATTGCCGCAACTATCGGCGTTTTCTTTATGCAGAGCCAACAGGACGAACCTCAGGTTATCAATTACAGAGCCGGTATAATGGAATTTCAAGATGCCGCCATAAAGCTTAGCCAGCATCCAATGGGCACACTGCCAATGAATGACGCCTATTGCGGTAACCTCGATCAAGGTTTTGAGCAGCGACTACCAGCCAATACCCAGTGGCAAATCGAGGTAAAGGGCCTTGATTGCGATATAGCCATACTGTCTATTACCCCGCCTGCCGCGGCCGCGGATATGCCAATCCTACTGCAGGCGGCTGTTAAATCAGGTATAAATGTCAATGCAGAAGACAATAACCTGCGGTGGACCCACCGCCTATACCATAGAACAAACAACGACCTATTAGGTAGTATTAAAGCCCAATTACAACGCAATTTTACATCCATCTGTTATCGTTGTGAGTCCTCTGAAATAGCGGACTGATTTATTGAGAGACATGATCAATGGAGTCATTTGATTCTGTTGTTGCGAGGAGCGACAGCGTACCCAAAGCACTAGCTCATGGGGCAGACCCACGCAGCAATCTCTTTAATACGGCGCAAGATTTAGGAGATTGTTTCACTTGATTCGCAATAATAAGTAAGTGTAACTATTTAATTGGAGCGGGAAACCGGGTTCGAACCGGCGACCTCAACCTTGGCAAGGTTGCGCTCTACCAACTGAGCTATTCCCGCATACGCCCTCTTCTATCTATCAGGCATAAATCTATCCAAAATAAATGGCGTCCCGTAGGGGAGTCGAACCCCTGTTACCGCCGTGAAAGGGCGGTGTCCTAGGCCTCTAGACGAACGGGACGTGTTTGGCTAGGAGGCGGGCATTCTAAGTAGCCACCTCGATACTGTCAAGGGGTGAAGCGCCCTAAAAACATACTTTTCTTAAATAGAGATAAACAAAGCTAAATTAACAGCATCCCAGTACAGCATGGGATTGCAGAGATTGCTTCACTGCGTTTGCAATGACCTTAGTTTATTTTGAATTCAGTGCCATCATTGCACAGAAGCAAAAAAGAAAACCTGTCATTGCAAGAAACGACAGCGCACCCAAAGCACTGGCTACACTCATGAGATAGGCCCACGCGGCAATCTCTTTAATACATCGCAAGATTCAAAAAATAAGCTGCTGATTTGCCATTAAATCCGTTTTATCGACTATTTTTTGCTAAAATAACCCTTTGATCCTTTATTTGGACCCCAATACCCAATGGCTGAGTTTTTAAAATCCGACAGGTTAGACGGCGTCTGCTACGATATTCGCGGGCCAGTTCTAGACCATGCCAACTGGCTTGAAGAACAGGGGCAGAGTATTATTAAGCTGAATATAGGCAATCCCGGTGCCTTTGGCTTTGATGCGCCCGACGAAATTATCCAGGATGTGGTGCAAAATTTGCGGCAGGCTCAGGGCTATTGCCATAGCAAAGGGCTATTCCCTGCGCGCAAAGCGGTGATGCAACGCTATCAGGCTCAGGGTATAGAGGATATCAGCGTCGATGATATTATTATGGGCAATGGGGTTAGCGAGCTGATTGTGATGGCCATGCAGGCATTGCTTAATATTGGCGACGAAATACTGATCCCTGCCCCAGACTATCCACTGTGGACTGCTGCGGTATCCATATCCAGAGGCACAGCTGTGCATTATGGCTGCGATGAGGACCAAGATTGGCAACCTGATTTAAAGGATATAGAGGCAAAAATAACCGATAAAACCAAAGGTATTGTGATTATTAATCCCAATAACCCCACTGGCGCGGTGTACTCGGAACAGACCCTAAAAGGTTTAGTGGCGATTGCCGAAAAATATAATTTGGTGGTATTTGCCGATGAGATTTACGATCGCATTCTCTACGACGACGCAGTGCATATACCCTTATCGAGTTTGGTCAGCGAAACCCTGTGCCTGACCTTTAACGGCTTGTCAAAAACCTATCGTCTAGCCGGTTTTCGCTCTGGTTGGATGCTGATGACCGGCGCCAAAAGCAGCGCTAAAAGTTACTTTGAAGGTATGGAAATGATCGCCTCTATGCGACTCTGCGCCAATGCGCCGGCAATGTTGGCAGTGCAGACCGCACTGGGTGGCAGGCAGAGCATTGAAGATTTGATTTTACCCGGCGGTAGATTGTTGGAACAGCGCGATTTGGCCTATAAGATGATCACTGAAATTCCCGGCGTCAGCTGTGTAAAACCCAAGTCGGCAATGTATTTATTTCCCAAATTGGATCCCGCGGTGTATCCAATTGCCGATGATGAACAGCTAGTATTGGAGTTTTTAAAGCAACAGCGGGTGCTACTGGTTCAGGGCTCTGCCTTTAACCTCGAGGATACCCAGCATCTGCGCATTGTATTTTTGCCCGATAAGGCACAGTTGGTTGAGTCACTTTCGAGACTGGCAACTTTTTTGCAGGAATTTAGATCTTAGCCATACAAAAACCAAGCGCCGCGAGCTGTTGGCTAATCGACAGATTGACGGGCACAAAATAATGGCTGTATTCCCTGCGCTGCGGGTAGGTTTTGCGCAGATGATCGAAGGCCGCTGATACCTCGGGGCTGTTCAGCGCGGCGCGCAAGCGCCGATGGTCGTCATATACGTTGTAGCAATCCAGCAAGACTTGATTTAGATCTTTATTGCACAGATTAAGGGTCTCGCCTGCCCAGGTATCCTGCCCCGATATATCCAGCGAATAATAATCTGACAAACTATTCAATAGCATATGGATACCGCGAATTTTACCCTCTTGGCTATAGCCGGCAATATGCGGGGTTGCCATAGCCACTAGTTCTAACAGCTGAGTGTCGATCTGTGGCTCCAACTCCCATACATCCAGTGCCACCTGCATGGCCTCCTGCCCTTTCAGTATGTCCCGAAGCGCGCGATTATCCACCACCGCCCCCCTGCCCGCATTAATCAATAGGGCTGAAGGTTTTATCTGCTCTAGCACCTGTTTATCAAATAGATGAAAGGTTGGATAGGGCCCCTCGGTGGTCAGTGGCGTATGCACAGAGATAATGTCGCAATCTAATACCTCTTCAAAGGAGCACAGATCTGGAATGCTAGCCCTATCGAGAAAGGGATCATAAACCATACACTGCACCCCTAAATCACCGAGCTGTCGATACAGAAGCCCGCCCACATTGCCACAGCCGACTATACCCACCCTGCTGTGTTGCCAATCTGGCTTTAAACAGCACAGCACGGATAGCACATACTGCACCACAGCGCGGGCATTACAGCCGGGAGCATGGGCAAATTGAATACCGCTTGCCGCCAAATAGTCTACATCCACATGATCTATACCAGCGGTAGCAGAGCCCACAAAACGCACCGAACTGCCCTCTAGCAGCTGCCGGTTAACCGCGGTTACCGAGCGCACCAGTAGCACCTCGGCCCCCTGTACGCTGTGACTATTAATTTCACGACCGGGCAACAGTTGCACCTCAAACAGCTGACTGCATAGTTCCTCTACCAGAGGTATATTGTGGTCGGCAATTAGTCGCGGCTTATTCATCTATTGGTCTATCCTTCTGTTAGCTTATTTTATGCTTCGATCTAGGCATTTCTGAAAGCCTAAGACCTTTGCACAGATAGAGATTTTGTCTTCAGACAAGGGCCACTGTTGCACAATCTATTATGCAGCAGTCGCACAAGACAAAATCGCACGCAATACCCAAAACACTGGCTTCGCTCATGGAGCAGGCTCAAAGGGAGTCCATTGATCATAAATGACCGAATAAGTACGATTTTAACAACCTATAAGGGCAAGTTTTCTAGATGTGCAAAGGTCTCCGTTTAAAACTGCCGTTGTTTAAGTTTACAGCAACGGCTATTAAAGGTTTCCCCAAAACCCATTTCATCAGCAAATAGCGCGAAGGCATCCTGATAAATGCCCTGCCAACCCAGTTGCTCAGCATTGGGAACCGCCTCTATATCTGTGACTATGCTGGCTAACTGGCGAGATAAAAGCATCTGCTCGCGGTGTTCGGCTATTTTATCAGTTAATTTTTTAGCACCGCGAATCGGCAGATCCTGTATTTGATCAGCCCGCGCAATCATATTATCTATGGATAGCAACCATGAAAGTAGCTGGCGAGCGGTTTTTGGCCCCACGCCCGGCACTCCGGCAATGCTATCACTGGTATCGCCAACCAGTGCCAGATAATCGGCCATTTGCTCACAGCGAATTCCCATATCTTCCTCTAGTTGAGCCTGAGTTTTAGGTTGCGATTTACCAATATCCCAGTATAGGTCATCGGCGTGGATAATTTGCGTTAGATCTTTGTCGCGACTGAGAATAACCGGCTGTAATCCAGCAGTTCTGACTTTGGTGGCCACACTGCCAATCAGATCATCAGCTTCGTATTGATCAGATGCCATTTCCGCAATACCCAGCACCCTGCACAGCTGTCTACAGGCGTTTAGCTGAAAGGCCAATGCCTGATCGGGCAATTCGCGGTTGATTTTGTAGGTATCGCTCAATTGATGACGAAACCCAGTTTGCAGGCTTTCATCAAAGGCGCAAAAAATATGCTGGGGATTCTGAGTTTTCAATAGTTCCAGCAAAAAACCAGTAAATCCATAGACCGCCTGAGTGGGATAGTGGTTATCCACCGCGTGCCATTTTTCGGGCAGGGTAAAATAGCTTTTAAAAATATAAATGGACGAATCTATCAGCAGCGCTTGCACTGAAATCACCTCAGTTCAAAAAATCAAGTTGATAATATCGCAGATCATAGGGATTTGGGATAGCAAAAGCAGTCGCAAGTCCATCGATAAAGCGTTTACCTCTGGGCGGTAGCTCCGTGTTTTGACACCAGATAATCGCCTGATCGGTTACCGCGCATTTAAACCCTTGGTTGGCACCCATAGCCCCTGAGGCAGCTAGATTATCCACACTCAGTCTAAATTTTTGCCCACAGGCAATGGAAAATAGCCACTCCAGTGCCTGAGGCTTGATCTCTACAGCTTCAAATTGACGCTGCTGTAGCGCGCTGCGCCCATCGGGTTGATACCAGTAGCCATAATCTTGTTTTTGCAGCCTCTCGGCACCTGCAATGCACCAATGTGCTATTTCATGCAGTGCACTGGAGAGATAGTTTTCTCTATATAACAGCCTGTGGGGCTGATCCGCTGTTGTGGCTGGCAGATACAGAGGTTCCCGAGCACCCCCGAGCAATCGAGTCTTGTGGCTATCAAAAAAAAGCCGATCAAATAGCTGGGTAATGCGCTTTAAGCTCTGTTGCTCAGATAGTCCCATATTCAATTCCAGAGGCAGATCTGCTGTGTTGATTGACTGAGAAACTCCGCACAAAGCAGAGACCAAAAATTTTAAGGTTGTTCGACAATTTAACTCCTAAATCATTAAACAATTTTAGCCTAAAATAAGCCCTAGGTATAAAAATTTCACTCAAGTATAATTTATAAAGCACAAACTATTGTGCTTTGGTGATTTCTAGAGTACCTTATGTAGTGTTAGCACTTTTTGCTATCAACTGCCAGAAGGAGATGTATCTATGCCTAAATCTGCCATTGATCATCCGATGGACAATGTAATCGATATCTTCACTCGCAAGCCAATCTCTGAACTCTCTGACAACAAACTTATTCGCATTGCACCCGAGCTGGACGGTTTGGAAATGCTCTACAATAACAGCCAAAATTCCGACAAGTTTTTTTCCATAAGAGTGCTGGCCTGGGGGCTGCGCGCCAATGGAGAGGTCGTGGGTTTGGTGCCCTGGCTCGACGAACTAGTCGCCTGTGATGAAATCAACGATCCCCTAAATGGCCAGTGGCAAGGCTATTATGATCAGGGTGTAGATGAGTTGTTTTTTACCGCTCCCCTACACAAGGTGGTCGAACTTGAAACAGCAGCCGATTACTACGAATATCAATGTGATTCGCAACAGGACGTTATCCAAGAAGTGCCAGATAGTATCGGCACCCATGCAGTGCTCTCCGAGGATAATTTTAAGAGTATCACCCTAAAAGAAGTAATTAGTTGGCGACTGTTAAATGACGGCTCAGTAGAAGCCATGCTAACCGATGAAGAAGCCATGATTAGCACGCCAGTATTGCCCGGCGATAACTGCCTATATGCAGCCGACAAGAACAAGGATTTCCATTATTTCTTTCAACATCATATAGCCAATAAGCTGAAGTCTCAGGATCCTGAAGCTCTGGAAGCTATATCATTATTAAAGGATGGCTAAGTTAGTTGCCGTAGGAAAGCACCCGCTGATAACGCTGCTCTAACAGTTGATCTATGGGTATCTGTTGCAACTGCTGTAACTGATCCACCAAGTGAGTTTTAAGGCTGTTACTCATAGCATCTATATCGCGATGAGCACCGCCCAATGGCTCGGCAATGGTCTCGTCGACAATCCCCAACTGCTGGAGGTTTTCCGAGGTAACACCCATAGCTTCCGCCGCCTGTGGCGCCTGCTCACTGGTTTTCCAGATAATATTTGCACAGCCCTCCGGGGAAATCACAAAGTAAGTGCTGTACTGCAACATATTGAGCTTATCGCCAACACCAATCGCCAGGGCACCACCGGAACTACCCTCACCTATTACCGTACAGATAATCGGGGTTTTTAGCCGCGACATTACCGCTAAATTCTGGGCAATTGCCTCGGAGATATTGCGCTCCTCGGAATCTATACCCGGATAGGCTCCAGGAGTATCAATTAGGGTAATTACCGGAAGCTTAAAACGCTCAGCCAATTCCATTAACCGCAATGCTTTGCGATAGCCTTCAGCTTTGGGCATACCAAAATTGCGCATCACCTTGTCATTGACGCCGCGACCTTTTTCTTCGCCTATAACCATCACCGGCCTGCCATCTAGGCGCCCTATACCACCGACAATAGCACTGTCATCACCAAAGTGCCGATCACCGTGCATTTCTTCCCAATCGGTAAAAATTCGCTGGATATAATCCAATGAATAGGGGCGCTGAGGATGCCTTGCCACCTGAACCACTTCCCAAGGGGTAAGTTTAGAATAGATGTTCTGGGTTAGTTTGCGAGACTTTTCTCGCAACTTGGCTACTTCCTCGGCTATATTGACATCATTGTCGTTGCCGACTAGCTGTAGTTCTTCAATTTTCCCCTCAAGATCGGCAATTGGCTGTTCGAAGGATAAATAGTTCAAATTCATACTGTTATTAGTCTCTTATCACCCAGAAAGTAAAAAATTGTGCGACTGGAGGGCATTTTAAACATCTCCCATGATTATCGCCAGCCCAGATTATCCTAAAAATATCGGTCGATCGCTTATATCTTGCGTAACCTGTTGAAATGTCGTCAACTAGCGGTAGTCTAAGGTCAGGTTATTTTTTCCGAACTGCTGTTTTAAACGCGCAATCAATTCATCTTTGGGCTGCACCAACCACTGCTGACCCAATTTAAATTGACCTGTGGCACTGGGGTGGGAGTATTGAATAACCACTGGGCAGGAACCCTGTTTAAAATCATTGAGGGTGCGCTGAAAATTATCTACCCAGCCCGGGCTCATCTGAGTCTTGGCAATGGATAATGTAAGCTGCTCCAATTTGCTACAGCGCGCCTCGTAAATTGACTGTATTGATTCGGCTACCATTTTGATACCACCGGTAAAACTATCTTCAGAGACTGTTCCCTGGACTACTAGCAACGCATCTTTGTTGAGGATATTTCTATAGGCATCAAATTTTTCAGCCCATACCGAAAGCTCCAATCGTCCACTTTTATCGTCCAGAGTCAAAAACGCAAAATTTTCCCCACGTTTATTTTTCATCACCCGCATACCAACCACCATACCATAGACAGTGGCCTTTTCTTTATCCGGCCGCAGATCGGTGATGCGCTGGGGCAACATATGCCTCAACTCATCTTCATATTCATCGATCGGATGTCCGGTTAGATAGAGCCCCAAGGTATCTTTTTCACCGCTTAGTCTCTCCCGCACCGTCAATGATTTACTATTTAGATAACTGGCATAAGGAGTTTCGCCATCGGCTTCGACAAGGGCACCGCCAAATAGATCGCTCATACCACTGCTCACATTTCTCGCCTGTTGCTCTGCCGCTTTTAGCGCTTCATCCATAGCCGCGAGCATCAGCGCGCGCCGATAACCTATATCGCCATCTGCACCAATTTCATCCAGCGCGCCACTGCGAATCAGTGCTTCAAGGGCTCTTTTATTGACTTTTCTACCATCGACTCGGGCACAAAAATCAAACAGATCGGTAAAGCAACCACCCTGCTCTCGAGACTCAATAATATTTTCTATGGGCCCCTCTCCCAGCCCTTTTATAGCGCCGAGACCATAGATTATACGACCCTCGGCATCAACACTAAACTGATAGCGACCCAGATTCACATCCGGTGGCAATAGTTGTAAGTTGATGGCTCGGCACTCATCGATAAAGGTCACTACCTTATCGGTCTTATCCATATCTGAGGACATGGTCGCGGCCATAAATTCGGCTGGGTAATGAGTCTTTAACCAGCCAGTTTGATAAGCCACCAACGCATAGGCCGCGGAGTGGGATTTGTTAAATCCATAGCCGGCAAATTTCTCCATTAAATCAAAAATATTCGAGGCCAGAGCTTGGCTGTGCCCTTTTTCTATGGCCCCCTGAACAAATAACTCGCGCTGCTTAGCCATTTCAACGGCATTCTTTTTACCCATGGCGCGACGCAGCAAGTCTGCTCCACCCAACGTATAGCCCCCCATCACCTGAGCAATCTGCATCACCTGTTCCTGATAGAGAATAATGCCGTAGGTGGGTTCTAGGGCCGGCTTAAGACATTTATGTTGATATTGGAAATGGGGGTAGCTGACCTCAGCGCGACCTTTTTTGCGGTTGATAAAATCATCGACCATACCGGACTGCAATGGACCAGGTCTAAACAGCGCCACCAGTGCCACAATATCTTCAAAGCGGTCCGGTCCCAATTTTTTAATCAACTCTTTCATGCCGCGAGATTCCAGCTGAAATACCGCCGTAGTCTCGGCTCTCTGCATAAGCTGATAGGTCTTTCTATCATCCAGCGGAATACGCTCTATATTGAGCGGCTGTTCACCATTTTGCGCACGATCGCGATTAATCATTTTCACTGCCCAATCGATAATTGTCAGGGTGCGCAGCCCCAGAAAGTCAAACTTAATTAGTCCGGCTTCTTCAACATCATTTTTATCAAACTGAGTAACCACACCAGAGCCGCTATCATCGCAATAGATAGGCGAAAAATCAGTAATTTCGGTGGGCGCTATCACTACCCCACCGGCATGCTTGCCACAGTTGCGGGAAATCCCCTCCAACTGCAGAGCCATAGACCAAATTTCCGCCGCCTCATCATCCTGCTCTAGCAACTGCTGTAATGGCTCTTCCTGTTCCACGGCCTTTTCCAGTGTTATGCCCACTTCAAAGGGAATCATCTTGGATAATTTATCGGCGAGTCCGTAGGATTTTCCCTGCACTCTGGCCACATCTCGCACCACCGCTTTGGCGGCCATGGTGCCAAAGGTAACAATCTGTGATACCGCATTTCTGCCGTATTGCTGTGCCACATAGGCGATAACTCGGTCGCGCCCATCCATACAGAAATCAATATCAAAGTCGGGCATGGAGACCCGTTCTGGATTGAGAAATCGCTCAAATAGCAGATCGTATTCTATGGGATCTAGATCGGTAATTTTTAACGCATAGGCAACCAGAGACCCAGCGCCGGAACCGCGCCCCGGCCCCACTGGAATACGGTTATCTTTAGCCCAGCGAATAAAATCCATAACGATCAAGAAATAACCGGGAAAGCCCATCTGACCAATGATATCCAATTCAAATTTAAGTCGCTGGTAATAGCTTTCCCGCTTTTCGGCATAATCATCGCTATTGGGATCAAATAAGCTGGCAAGACGTTCTTCAAGACCCTGCTCAGAGACCTGAATCAGGTATTGGTCTATGCTCATACCTTCGGGAATCGGGTAATCGGGCAAGAAATATTCGCCAAAACTGAGTTCTAAATTACAGCGCTTGGCAATTTCCACCGAGTTTTCTATAGCCTCGGGAATATCCGCAAATAGCTCAATCATTTCCTGCGGACTGCGCAAATACTGATTTTCAGAGTAACGGCGCTCACGGCGCGGATCGTCTAAAGCGCGCCCCTCATAGATACAAACTCTGGCCTCATGGGCTTCAAATTCACTGGATTCGATAAAGCGCACATCATTGGTCGCGACCACCGGACACTGACATTGACTGGCCAATAACACCGCAGCATGTAAATAATCTTCTTCATCGGCGCGGTTGGTGCGCTGTAATTCAAGATAGAAACGATCGGGGAAAATAGCCATTAACTCTCGCAGTGCCGACTGCGCATCAGCCACACGACCAGAGACCAGCGCTATACCAATTTCACCCAAGCGCCCACCGGATAGCGCAATCAGACCCTGACTATGCTCCGCCAGCCAAGATTTATCTACCATGGGTACAGCCTGACGCTGTCCATCCAGATAAGCTTTGGAGATTAGTTGCGTAAGATTGCGATAACCAGTTTGATCGGCAACCAACAACACCAACTGTGTAGCCGCACCATCTTCACCCTGGTCAACAACCAGTATATCGGCGCCCAAAATAGGCTTTACACCCGCAGCCTGAGTTGCTTTATAAAACTTAATCAACCCAAAAAAGTTATTAAAATCAGTTAGCGCCACTGCCGGCATACCCATGGCTGCAACTTTTTCAGCCAGTGGTTTAATACGCACTAGCCCATCGACTAGGGAATATTCAGAATGTAGGCGTAGGTGGACAAATTCAGTAGTCATTAGTTGTTACTTACATAACCCCAATTGGTAAATAATCAATATACAATCCAATGTGTAAATAGAACGGAAAAAATCATCGCTCCAAACCGCTATTAAAGGGTTGTTGGTTATACCTGGTCAAGGACATTTTGCTATAGATTTTTTCAATCACAATAACATTTGCTGCTGTGGTTTCAAGTTATCACTAACCGGCGAGAATGTGCGGCGGTGAATAGGCGACGCGCCCAGTCGCTTTAGGGCTTCTAAATGCTGAGCTGTGCCGTAACCTTTATTTTTACTAAACCCATAACCCGGATACTTGGCATCAAAGTCGACCATCTCTGCATCGCGCACTACCTTGGCAAT
>Ga0066379_10000211_pt1 | contig 13357 bp, 13 predicted proteins | sample Knorr_S23_td_250_FD_70951 | JGI IMG/M metagenome (GOLD analysis project Ga0066379, IMG submission 70951) | Marine microbial communities from Southern Atlantic Ocean transect - Knorr_S23_td_250_ad_251m_LV_A | ecosystem: Environmental > Aquatic > Marine > Oceanic | place: Southern Atlantic ocean...
AGTGAGCTGGCAGATTTGGCTGATACGGTGTCTGAGGTTAAAGAAGTTAAGCATGCTTACAATAAGGGTGTGATGGCTCGCAAAGGTGTGGATTTCTAGTTGCGATATTTATCGGCCACTAGGCTAATCTGGTGCCTGGCTTTTTTGTTGCCAGTGGTGGCTGTTGTGTCTCTATCTATGGGCACTGTCAGTATCCCGTTGTCTCAAATTATTGAAGTGGTTGTCCTTGCGGTGCGCGATGATGTAGAGCCGTCTCAAATAAATAGCATAGTATTAGATATTCGATTGCCGCGCGTTATTTTGGCTCTGCTGGTGGGGGCTGTGCTGGCTGTTTTAGGTGCGGTTATGCAGGGCTTATTCCGCAATCCCTTGGCAGATCCGTCACTGATTGGTGTGTCAGGTGGCGCCTCGGTTGGTGCTAGCCTTATGATTGTTTTTGCTGGAGGCATTATGGTTACACCTCTGGCGGGGTTATCCCTGATTTCTTTAGGCGCTTTTATTGGTGGTGTTATTTCAACTCTGGTAGTTTATCGAGTGGCTACTTCAAGCTTAGGTACTTCTGTCACCACCATGTTATTGGCAGGGATTGCTATAGGCGCTATAGCGGGCGCTATCAATAGCTTGTTGAGTTACTTTTCTGACAATCAAATATTACGCCAAATTAGCCTGTGGCAGATGGGTAATCTGGGTGGAGCTAACTGGCTAAAAGTTAGTATTATGGCGGGGGTGTCCGTCATTCTACTGGTGCTATTACCAGGCCAAGCCAAGTCACTTAATGGGTTATTACTCGGTGAGTCTGAGGCTCGTTATCTGGGTATTGATGTGCAAACAATCAAGCGAAAACTTATCTTTTTAACGGCACTGGGTGTTGGGGTTAGTGTCGCCTTAGCCGGCTTAATTGGTTTTGTTGGGCTGATTATCCCGCATATGATTCGACTATTAATTGGCCCTGATCACAGAGGGTTGCTGCCTGCCTCTGCTCTGGCAGGAGCTAGTCTTCTTATGGTTGCCGATAGCGTTGCACGGGTTGTGGTATTGCCGGCAGAATTGCCTACGGGCATCTTGACGGCACTGCTTGGCGCGCCCTTTTTTGTCGTGCTGTTAATTCGTCAGCGCGGAGAGTTCTAGCTATGTCGATAGTGGCAAAAAATATCTCCTTGCATCTGGCGGGATTTGATCTTTTGCGTCATATTGATTTATCGGTAGAGGCTGGTCAGGTCACGGTTCTGGTGGGCCCTAATGGTGCGGGTAAATCCAGTTTGCTGAAAGTTTTAACTGGAGAGATAAATCCATCTCAGGGATCGGTATATTTAAATCAACTGGAATTATCTCAATGGGATATTCAGCAAAAGGCTAATGTGCTTGCAGTTTTGCCGCAGCACAGTGAACTAAATTTTCCATTTACTGCGTCTGAAGTGGTTGAGTTAGGCTGTATTCCGCATATGTCAGGCTATGCTAAAGATCAGAAAATTACGGCTGATGCACTGCAGATGGTTGATGCGAGTTACCTGCAGCGTCGTCTTTATACGCAAATGTCTGGTGGTGAAAAACAGCGTGTGCAGCTCGCTAGAGTGCTAGCACAGGTTTGGAGTCCGAGTTGTTTTGGCGATCAATTTTTAGTGCTTGATGAGCCCACGGCTGCATTTGATCTTGCTCATCAGCAAATGACGCTGGATATTGTGAGGCAATTTTCGGCGCGAGGTATCGGCGTATTGATTGTGTTACATGACCTTAATCTAGCGGCTCGATGTGCTGATAATTTGGTAGTGGTTAATGGTGGTGTCCTCGAGGCATGGGGAAGCCCTGAGAAGGTGTTAACAGAGCAGCTGATCAGCAAAGTCTTTGAGGTGCAGGCAACCATTACCCGTCATCCGGTGACTGATACGCCACTGGTAATTACCTGATGTTATTGCGACAGCTAATTCTCTGTGTCTTGATATTTTCTGAGTATAGTTTAGCCGCTATTGAGGTGGTTGATGATGGCGGAGATATTTTGACGTTAGAGCGACCTGCTAAGCGTATTATCAGCTTAGCGCCCAGTATCACTGAGGTTCTTTTTTATATAGGGGCTGGCGCTCAGGTCGTAGGTGCTGATGAGTACAGTAATTACCCATCGCAGGCTAATGAGATTACTAGAGTCAACAATCATGCAGCGACTAATTATGAATTAATTTTGTCATTAAAACCGGATCTAGTGATTGCATGGCAATCAGGTAATGGTGAGAAAGTGATTGGTCGGATTAGAGAATTAGGTCTCCCAGTTTTTGTTGTAGAAACCAGTAGTTTACAAGAGATCCCCTCCCTTTATAAGCGCTTGGGTCAGTTATCGGGGCGAGATGCTGAGGCAACACTTCAGGCCAATCATTTTTCTAAAAAATTAGATAAGCTTTACCGAGCCTATTATTCGAAGCCAAAAATTAGACTGTTTTATCAAACTTGGGATGACCCATTAATGACTCTTAATGGCGATCATTTGATTAGTCATATGATTGCGCTTTGCGGTGGAATCAATCTGTTTGCCGATGCTGTAGCTTTGGTACCCTACGTTAATATTGAATCGGTACTGTCGGCAGATCCGCAGATTATTATTTCAGGCGGTAATAGTGAGAAGGATTTGTTGGACTCTGGATTTTGGCGTAAGTGGACAGGGGTATCCGCGGTAAAGAACCAGCACTTATATGCTATTCCATCGGATCTACTTCAGCGGCACTCGGGTCGAATTTTAGAAGGCACGCATGTGATGTGTGAGTATATTGACCGAGTTAGGCGAACTATGGTGCAGAAAGCCATAGACCATTAATTTAAGGCAGATATAAAAAAGCCGCTGACTGAGTCAGCGGCTTTGAGTGGCCATATTTATTTTTTTTAGGGCCGAGTTATTTGATTCTTTTTATAGGTCATACCCCTTCTCATCATGTTCAACGAGATCAATGCCTCGAAGTTCTTGCTCTTCATCTACCCGTAATACTAACAGCTTATCGACAAGTTTCAAGAGTAAATAAGTAATCACTGCGGTATAGGCAAGCGTGGCGATTACGCCCACTATTTGGACATTTATCTGGCTGGCCATAGCCATACCGTCGTTATAGCCCTGCCCGCTAAATACGCCCAGTGCATCTGAAGCGAAGATACCAGCTAGAATCGTTCCTAGGGCACCGCCCACGCCGTGCACAGGGAAAACGTCCAGAGAGTCATCGATTTTAAATTTCTGTTTAATAGCTTGGGTTGCAAAGTAGCAGATAATACCAGCGCTTAAGCCAATAACCAGTGCGCCGCCAGGGCCTACATAGCCGGAAGCTGGGGTGATGGTGCCCAGGCCGGCAACCATGCCGGTAACAATGCCCAGTACCGATGGCTTACCATGTCTAATCCACTCCATCATCATCCACGCCAGAGAGCCGGCAGCGGCTGAGATATGAGTAACCAGCATGGCCATACCGGCATCGCCGTTGGCTGCTAAGGCAGAACCGCCGTTAAAGCCGAACCAGCCAACCCAAAGCATACCGGCACCAGTGACTGTCATGGTGAGGTTATGAGGGGGCATTGCTTGATCTGGGAAGCCTTTACGGTTGCCTATAACCAGTGCGGCGACTAATGCGCCAACACCTGCAGTGATGTGAACCACCGTGCCGCCGGCGAAATCTAGAAGGCCCATTTCGCCTAGCCAACCGCCACCCCATACCCAGTGAGTAATGGGCGCGTAGACAGCCACTAACCAAAGGCCGCTAAACAGAAGCATTGCGCTAAAGCGCATTCTCTCTGCAAATGCACCGACAATAAGGGCGGGGGTAATCACCGCAAAGGTCATCTGGAACATGGCGAATACAGACTCTGGGATATCGCCCGCCATCGAGTCTTCGTTAATTTGACCCATTAGAAAATTCTCTAAATTGCCCACATAGGCATGCCAAGAGCCGCCATCGCCAAATGCAATGCTATAGCCGCAAACCAGCCAGACAAGAGAGGCTAAGCAGGTGATTGAAAAGCACTGCATTAGCACGGATAAAACGTTCTTCGAGCGAACCAATCCGGCGTAGAAAAGAGATAGACCTGGGATGGTCATAAATAGAACCAATGCGGTGGAGGTTAAAATCCACGACGTATTTGCGCCATCTAATTCTTGACCAAGTGCTTGGCCAGATAAAATACATAAAAGAAATGCGATTGTACTCCGTTGGAGACCACTAGACTGTAGAAACATTGTTATTCCTCTGAAAGTTTAGGCACCAAAGTAGTGCTCTTTATAATTTATTAGCCCTGCACGCACCATAAAGGAGCTTATATGAACTTTGCAAGCTATAATTGTCCGTTTTCATAGAAATGTATGCAATTTTTATACCGTGGTTGCCTATAAGCGCACTAAAGCAATGCTGATCTGTTTTTAGGCGGCACCAAACTGGTGCTGCCTAAAAACAGTTGAAGGGGGTATGCGTATCCAGAGGTTTAAATTTAATTATTAGTTTTTCAGCGGCTTATGTCGCACGCGTTTTGGCTGGGCATCGGCACCTTGGCGCTTGACCAAATCTTCATGATAATCGCTATAGTTGCCCTCGAAGAAAACAACCTCACTATTATCTTCGTAGGCGAGGATATGGGTTGAAACACGGTCTAAGAACCATCTGTCATGAGAAATAACCAGAACGCAGCCGGGGAAAGACAATATTGCTTCTTCAAGGGCGCGTAATGTCTCAATATCTAAGTCGTTAGAGGGTTCATCTAATAGCAGCACGTTAGCGCCTTGCTTGAGTGTGTTTGCCAGATGAAGGCGGCCGCGCTCACCACCGGATAGTTCGCCGACACGTTTTTGTTGATCTGTACCTTTAAAGTTAAAGCGTCCCACATAGGCGCGAGAAGAGACTTGGTAATTAGCGCCTATTTTCAAGGTATCCTGACCGCCGGAAATTGCTTCCCATACCGTATGGCTATCATTCAGCGCATCTCGACTTTGCTCTACATAGGCAACTTTGACGGTTTCTCCCAAGCTGATTGAGCCGCTATCTGGCGTCTCTGTACCGGAAATTAATCTAAATAGTGTAGATTTACCTGCACCATTACCACCAATAATGCCGACAATAGCCCCTTTGGGAATGGATAATGATAGGTTGTCGATAAGCAATTTGTCGCCGTAACCTTTGCTGATATTACTCAATTCAATCACCTTATCGCCCAGTCGCTGTCCTGGTGCTATATAGATTTCATTGGTCTCATTGCGCGTTTGATAGTCTTGAGCATTGAGTTCCTCAAAGCGTGCTAAACGGGCTTTACTTTTAGCCTGACGGCCCTTGGGATTTTGTCGCACCCATTCCAACTCTTGTTTGATTGCACGCTGCCGAGAAATTTCCTGCTTAGCTTCGAGGTCAAGACGTTTCTCTTTGTTTTCTAGCCAAGTGGAGTAGTTGCCTTCATGGGGAATGCCATGACCGCGATCCAGTTCTAAGATCCATCCTGCTACATTATCGAGAAAGTATCGATCGTGAGTAACAGCAACCACGGTACCGGTAAACTGTTCTAGAAATTTTTCTAACCAGAACACAGATTCGGCATCCAAATGGTTGGTAGGCTCGTCTAGTAATAGCATATCGGGCCGTGAAAGCAGTAGTCGACACAGGGCGACCCGACGTTTTTCACCACCGGAAAGCTTGTCGATAGCGGCATCCCATGGTGGCAGGCGCAGGGCGTCTGCAGCAACATCAAGGGTATGCTCGAGATTATGTGCATCCCAAGCATCAATGACCGCTTCATAATCAGCTTGTTTTTTGGCGAGCGCATCAAAATCCGCTTCTGGATCAGCATAGTCTAGATAGACCTGCTCTAGTCCTTTAAGGGCATCGATGGCTTCGTGAACGCCATCCTCCACATTGCCGCGTACATCCTTTGATGCATCTAGTTGAGGTTCTTGGGGTAAGTAGCCAATATTAATATTGGCCATGGGGCGAGCTTCACCCTGAATATCAGTATCCAGCCCAGCCATAATTTTTAGTAGTGTGGATTTTCCCGCACCATTTAGGCCTAGAACACCAATTTTAGCACCAGGGAAAAAGGATAGAGAGATATCTTTAAGGATTTCGCGCTTGGGAGGCACGACTTTGCCCACCTGATTCATTGTATAGACGTACTGAGCCATAGGTTATTTATCAACTTAGTTAATGTTTAAGTAATGTAGGTTTGCGTTTATTGGTACTATTTTTTTGATCAAAATAATAAAAATAAACTTACACCCCCTCTTTTGAGGGTAATTTTATATTAAAACCCTATAAATCGGTTGTTTGAATAAGGGTTTTTTTTCCTTGTTTAACATGATAGGGTTGGCTCGTGTTCTAAACACACACACGTATATGTAATAAAAATTAATTAATTAAATATATGGGGTAACAACATGAGTGCATTAAAAATCGTACGGTTATTATCAATTGCAGTAGCAGTGGTTGGAGCTTTCACCGCTATTCCTCAAGCAGCGTTAGTAATGGCAGTTTTGGGTTTAGTGGGTGGTTATATGGCTGATGAAGCAGATAAAGGTAACAGAACCTATGTTCTTGTATTCGCCGTAGCATTGGGTGCAGTATCAGGTGCTGCTGGAGCAATACCTGTAGTCGGCGGTCCTATCAGTGACATTATGGGTAACATGAGTACTATAGTTAATGCAGCAGCTCTTGCTGTTATTCTGAATGCGATCAAAGATAAAGTGTCTGAATAATTAGTCAAACGATCGTTTCGAAAAACCCCGCGCTATTGGCGCGGGGTTTTTTTGTGTAGCAAAAATGTATAAATTAATTATCTAATGTCTCAAAAGACATTCCGGCTGATTTGATTAGTCTTTTTATCAGGGTCTCACCCATAGCCGTTGCCGGCGTCCAAAATCCTCCCTGTACATCTGATTTACTGATATCAAATGCCATGCATAGACCTGATTGTGCGAGCATTTTAGCAGTGCAACCATAGCCTGGATCGCGATCTCCCAATACTTTTACACGCACAGTTTGTCGATTATTTTTGCCGATAATTCGAAGGTCAAAAAACCCATTTAACTGCTGCTGTTGGCTGGGGCCCTGCCCTGGTTTTGGAAGAAAAAACTGTTGTATCAGATAGCGTAAAAACCTATTTTTTGAAGCTATAGCAAAGGAGCCTAGGCCAAGAGTGACTGCGCAGGCGCGAAGATAACCTTTGATCCCTTTTCCAGTTAATACCGCTTCACCATAGGTAAAGTCATTTGAAGATGTTTGGCACTGTAAACTATTGGATCGTAAAACTATGCGGCTATTGATGGCCTCCATAATAAATGGTGCAGACCATGCCTGAAAATCTTTATCAAATAGGGGCCTTAATAGTCGTGGTTGCGTTGCTCGGTTAGGGCTCGCCTGATTGCATAATATATAAGGATTGCCCATATCGCGTCGCACAGAGGGATTTTTTTTTGCGGCTTTAGCCATCTCAAAGCCACTGGCTACAGTGCCACCTGAAACGCCGCCTTTCATGGCCTTGACCCTAAGTTTCACATCGTTGCAGGCATTACCTATTTGTTGCTGGCTGACCTGTTGAAGAAAATACACACCTAGGTCAGAGGGAATAGAATCAAATCCACAGCAATTAATTATTCTTGCGCCAGTTTGTTGGGCCCTTGATTCATATTTATCGAGCATTTTTTTGATCCAGTATGCTTCGCCAGTCAGATCGCAGTAATCATTGCCGTTGTTCACGCAGGCTTCAATTAGTGGCTCGCCATACAGGGCGTAAGGGCCTACGGTGGATAATACGACTCGCGTTTGCTGGCACATCTGGTTTAGGCTGGCTGGATCTGAGCAGTCGGCGACAATAATGGGGAGTGTCTCTGCCTCTGGCCCCAGTTGTGCTTTTAGTTGCTGCAATTTTTTTTCTGAACGACCGGCGATTCCCCATGTAATGCCTTTGCTCAGTCCAATTTCATTGAAAAGGTATTGCGTAGTAATTTTTCCAACAAAACTGGTAGCACCGAATAGAATTATGTCGAGTGATTGGCTATCCATTGGTAAAATCCTCGTGATGAGTACAATCGTTTTTTACTTTATTAGCTTTCTCAGAAAAGGGATTATTTAATGTTACCCATTCTATATTCGTTTAGGCGCTGTCCCTATGCCATTAGAGCTCGGATGGCTATTGCCTACGCCAGTATAGACCTAGAGTTGCGAGAAGTCTCGCTGGCTAATAAGCCCGCCGAGATGATCGCCTTATCACCCAAGGGCACTGTGCCAGTACTACAGTTAGAGAATAAGGTTATTGATGAAAGCCTCGAGGTTATGCGCTGGGCGCTGGCGCAGTCTGATCCAGATAATTGGTTGGCGCCAGAGTGCGAAACAGGACAGTTTGTGTTGATCGAAGAAAATGATCATTGGTTTAAAGACTGGTTGGATAAGTACAAATACTGGGATCGATTTCCTCAGCAGTCCCAACAGGCTTATCGCAGTTATGCCGAGCAATTTATAGAGCGGCTTGACCTGCGCCTTAAAGAGAATACCTATCTCTTTGGCGCTAAGATCTGCATTGCTGATATCGCGATTTTTCCCTTTATAAGGCAGTTTGCTTTTGTTGATAAGCCTTGGTTTGATCAGACTGATTACACCTCGGTTCAGCGCTGGTTGAATGCGTTGCTAACCTCTTCATTATTTGTGCAGGTCATGAAAAAACAGCCTGTTTGGCAGCCGCCTATTTTATCGGATTAGTCGATTTTTTTACTCGCGATGATGCCTATAGGCTAAACTAGGCAGCATTCAATTCAAGACTTCGGTTAATCGAGGCCATAGGCAGGTTTTAAGCATGTTTGGATTTTTTGAGCGACTGATTGATCCTTTTCCAGATGATATCCCTCAGCAGCCACCCAAGGGGCTCTATCAGTTTTGTCGTTATTACACTAAAGGGCTAGAGCCATGGTTGATCATAATGGCGCTGTTAACCACACTGTTGGCCATAGCGGAAGCCTCATTGTTTGGTATTTTGGGGAAGGTGGTTGATTGGTTGGTCGCCAGTGATCCCGACACTTTTCTTGAAGATTCATGGTCGTCGATTATTGTTATGTCAGTTTTTATACTGATCGTTATTCCGGTGCTGGCAACGCTTCACTCCTTGGTTGTTCATCAAACGCTGATGGGCAACTTTCCAATGGCGGTGCGCTGGATGGCTCACCGTTATTTACTCAATCAGAGTTATGGTTTTTTTCAAAATGAATTTAGTGGGCGCATTGCGACCAAGGTAATGCAGACAGCGCTGGCGGTCCGTGAATCGGTAATGAAGCTATTGGACGTTATGCTTTTTGTGACTATCTATGTGATTACAATGTTGATTTTAGTTGCCAGTGCCGACTTAAGGCTTTGCCTTCCGCTATTAATTTGGTTGATTCTGTACATCGGTCTTCAGCGAATATTTGTCCCTAAGTTGAAGAAAATTTCTCAGCTTCAGGCAGATTCAAGGTCTACCATGACTGGGCGCATTGTCGATAGCTATACCAATATAGTGACGTTAAAACTATTTTCTTATTCCAGCAGAGAATCCCAGTATATAAAGGATGGCATGACTGACTTCCTTAATACGGTGCACCCACAGATGCGCTTGGTGACAGCGCTTAATATCTCGCTGTGGTTTATTAATATGCTGTTGGTATTCGGCACAGTGGCGCTGGGAATCTATCTATGGCTTCAAGAGTCGATGACCCCGGGCGCTATTGCTGTGGTTATTAGCTTGGCTATCAGGCTGTCGGGCATGTCTCATTGGATTATGTGGGAGATCAGCAATTTGTTTGAAAACTTAGGAACCGTGCAAGATGGCATAAACACCTTGGCTGTGCCGCAAAGGGTACTGGATAGCGATAATGCAAAAGAGTTGCAGGTCAATTCAGGTGAAATTAATTTCAATAAGGTTTCGTTTAGCTACTTAAACAGTGAAAAGATAACCACTCAGATGGTATTCGATCAATTATCTTTGGCGATAAGCGCAGGAGAAAGAGTGGGTATAGTCGGTCGAAGTGGCGCTGGAAAATCGACGTTGATCAATCTGCTGTTACGCTTCTTTGATACTCAAGAGGGGTCTATTTTGATTGACGGTCAGGATATAAGCGGTGTTAAGCAGGAAAGCCTTAGACGGAATATCGCCGTGGTCACCCAGGATACCTCGTTACTGCATAGATCGGTTCGGGAAAATATTTTATTTGGTCGTCCCGACGCCAGTGAGACGCAAATGATTGCGGCGGCTAAAAAAGCCGAGGCTCATCAGTTTATCCTGCAGTTAAAAGATGCAGCGGGCAGAACCGGCTATGATGCCCATGTTGGTGAGCGGGGAGTTTCACTTTCAGGCGGACAGCGTCAGCGCATCGCCATCGCTCGAGTGATTTTAAAGGATGCGCCTATTTTAATTTTGGATGAGGCCACTTCTGCCTTAGACTCAGAGGTTGAATCTGCCATCCAAAAGAGCCTCTACCAATTAATGGAGGGCAAGACAGTGATTGCCATTGCCCATAGGTTATCCACCATTGCCGCGATGGATAAGCTGATAGTGTTTGATCAGGGCGAAATTTTGGAACAGGGCACTCATCAGCAATTGGTTGAGTCTCAGGGTCTTTATACCCAATTATGGCACCATCAGTCGGGTGGATTTTTGGGTGTTGAATAGAAAAATAATTGTCATCGCCTATCTATAAACTTTGTGACTAAAACAGCAAACTTTTCTGGAGCTATGGGTGTTTGCTTGGTAGGATTCCAAGTACAGTTAAATAATAAAAAAAAGAGCGTAATGAAAAATTTGATTGAAACAATCAGCTATGTAACTGGTTCAATAATGCGGCGAGTGCAACGTATTAGGAAACCTCAAATAGCTGAAGAAATTCCGCCCATTTACGCTGGCATGCAGCTAGATGCAGGATCTATGGTGATGCCCAATGTGATGATAGAGGGGCAATTGAACTGTAGCGAAGATCTGATTATCAATGGTCAGTTTAAAGGTAGCATTAGGGCGGAAAATAATAATATTGCTGTGGGTCTCAATGGGCAGGTTAATGCCAATATTATAGCTAACAAGCTGTTAATAGAGGGTGCAGTGACGGGTGATATCACCAGTAAAAAAAGGGTTGTAATCACTAAGACGGGCAAGGTCACTGGCACTATTCAGGCGGCTGTGGTTGATTTGGAAAATGGTGCCAGATTCAAAGGAGTGATAGAGATGGACCCAGAGGAGGCTGAGACTGTGGAGTCGCAAACTCAGATGATAACTCAGTCTGAAACTGATCGATTGGTTATGGAGCCCAGTTAGCCTAATCCAGTGCACTGGTAATACGTAGAGAGCCTAACTATGATGCAAAATGCCGTTTTAAAAGAGCTAAAAGCGAATGCCTGAACCAGATCAGTCTATCTTAGAAAGTAATACCATATCCTCCTCGCTTCTTGTGGGGCTATTTAATCAAATTACCGATGATAAAACATTGGTGGTTTTGGATATGGGTTTAGCCAGCTCGGCCACAGTCAGTTTTTTTAGTCAAACAAAATGTAGACTGCAATTTACTGGACTGATTGATACAGAATTAGAACAATATAATGATCAAGAGTGCTCTCATGCCGAGAGGGTGGCTTTATTTAAGGAAGCTTTGAATCTTCAGGCGGATACTAAGATCGATATCGTCTTATTTTGGGATTTGTTCTGTTATCTGAGTGCGCCGGCAATAGGTGCTATTTTAGAGGCTCTGGTACCCCATCTACATCGTAAAACTAAAGCCCATAGTATCGGTTTGCTCAATGCTCGTCAGAAAATGGTTTACTCAGACTATGGGATTAACTCAATTGACCAGCTTTGGCAGCAGCCTATTAGCTCGGCACAGCCAAAGGTTTACCCCCATTCTCGGCATGATTTCAGCAGGCTGCTAAACTATTTATCTATAGACAGAAGCTGCCTGCTCTCGGGAAATAGAGTAGAAAATTTATTAATGATTAATACTCAGGGTAATTAACGTAAACAGCCAATATCTTCAGCTATAGTTAACTACTGATTAAAAACAGAGGCGAGTCATGAAGCAGGCAATAATTGTAGGCGCCAGTTCAGGTATAGGTCGCGAACTAGCAGTTCAGTTGGCCGCTAAAAACTATCAGTTGGGTCTTATGGCACGCCGTGGGGAGCGACTTGAACAGCTGTTAACTGATCTTCCCAGAGAGCACTTTATACAGTGCGCAGATGTTTCTAATCCAGAACAAGCACGGCAACAATTTGCCAAACTGATAGAACTTATGGGAGATGTTGAGCTTATTGTGATTAATGCGGGTGTGGGCAAAAGGGAAAAGAAACTAGATTGGCTGGCTCAGCGAGAGATGATTGATGTCAATGTGCGCGGGTTCGCGGCGATGTCGGTGGTGGCGATGAACCACTTTGTAGAGCGCGGTCAGGGACATCTGGTGGGTATATCCTCTGTTGCTGCTCATATGTCTGGTGGTTTGGCACCTACCTATGTTGCCAGCAAGGCCTTTGTCTCTAGCTATCTCAATGGTATGCGTTCAAGGGCTGAGCATTGTAAATTGCCAATTACTGTGACAACGGTTGAGCCGGGATTTGTGGATACACCTATGGTGCAGGGCCAGCCATCCTTTTGGATGGCAACGGTAGATAGGGCAGTAGCGCAGCTAGTACAGGCGATTATTGACAAAAAGAACCATGTTTATATTACCAAGCGCTGGCGCCTAGCCGCTTGGATATTGAATATTATGCCCAAGTGGTTAATGCGCAGGTTCTTCTAGCCCAGCTGATTTTTTAGTGTTGGGCATGCTGTTATTGATCGTCCATGCTCCAGATGCCGGCACCTCTAGTGGCGATAAATAAAAATATAAAACAGTAGAGAGCGGCGATTTCACCGCCATTTACCAAAGGGTAGAAAGACTTAGACCCATGCACTAGCCAGTAGGCCACGGCCATGGTGCCACTGCAGATAAATGCGACAGGGCGGGTTGTCAGGCCCAGCATAATTAAAACGCCACCGACCAATTCAATGGTGCCGGCAGAGATGGTGAGCAGGCCAAGATCGCCATAGGGGTACTGTTGCGGAAAATTAAAAAATTTTTGCGTCCCGTGAAGTAAAAACATAAACCCAGCGGTAATTCTTAACAGTGCGTAGGCGGGTTCTTGGAAGTTGTCTAACAATTTCATAGCGATGCCCTCTTGTGTATTAACTGATCTACGGTATTCAGTAGTCAGTTGGTTTACAGGTTTATAAAACGCTTCCAAACGCTAGAGGGTTGCCATATTTTTCTTAAATCGGCCTCTGCGCACAGATGCTCTTCTTTTAAGATAGTCGTTCTATAACGAAAAATAAAGCAGGAGACACGCATATTGGCAGCACAGTGGACCCATATTTTTTGGT
>Ga0066379_10000215_pt1 | contig 13162 bp, 5 predicted proteins | sample Knorr_S23_td_250_FD_70951 | JGI IMG/M metagenome (GOLD analysis project Ga0066379, IMG submission 70951) | Marine microbial communities from Southern Atlantic Ocean transect - Knorr_S23_td_250_ad_251m_LV_A | ecosystem: Environmental > Aquatic > Marine > Oceanic | place: Southern Atlantic ocean...
AGGGTTGGTTTTTTTGGTAGAGCACAATTAATCAAGCAAACTCAGTCAAATAGCTTTATTGATCATTAACGCATTCGCGTTAATGCCCCTGCGGGCTTCGTTGCTAGGCTTCTCGTCCAAAATGCCTGCGTGTCTTGTCGAACTCCTGACCAAGTGGCTCGAAGCCCGAAGGGTAAGATTAACTTGTTGAAAAATATGGCTTTTAAACGACGTCCGTTGTCGGTATTTGCATCATTTAGCATTACTTTTCATGGCTGTTGTCGGAAAAGTGTCGGAATTGAAAAAAAGAGCTAGCTTAGCTTTCGGGAAAAATCCCGGCATCCTGCGCGCGTCAAGGGCGGCCGTAAAATCAATTGTGGGGCCTCAGGAGCTGTAGTTTAGCCAGAAGGCCCCTTTAAGGAGCCTGATCTAGCCAACCGCCGGTAAATCCTGCTCTCTCCAGTCCTTTGCGGATATAACGATTTTTCTTCATTACTGACCAGATCATTTTACTGCGATAGTTTTCGGCCATGATCAAAATTGGGCCTTGATCAATGCCTATGTAATCGGTTCCAAACCAGCCAACGCCTGGCACAATTTTCCCAGTGTCAGGTTTGACGTCGAAAGTAAAGCTAGGATTAAATGCGTCGAGAAAACCGTAGTCGCTGTATAGATGGTCGCCATAACGCTCATAAATTGTTTGTAATGCAGGTGCAATAATTTCTGGTGCAAAGGGGAGAGAGCCTCCTAGAGCTGTAGGTGAGAGCGTGCCATCATCGAAGCTGTGATTGATGGCTACGCCACGAGCGCTATAACTACGAAATTCCCGTTTCGCACCTTTGTACATCAAGGAAAAATTACCTGGCCCGTCACAGGCAGTCAGCCCCCAGATACTATCGCTGTACTCTGCCCAACGATTTGGGTTGGAAATAGCATATTGGCGTTGGGCGTAGGCTGCTTTTGTTGAGTTGATAAAGTAATCGCTTTTTTTACTGGCCATATATTCGTCCTGAATATTCCGAAAATCAATCCAGGCGTGGCTATATTGGTGCCCAAACATGGGGGCCATCGTCAGATGCTCAAATTCACCTCGACCCCCCCAGTCATCTCTGTAGTGATCTGTCCATGCGTCCCAGGCATCTTGGTCGACAGGGTGGGTTGGGGAGCCTAAAGCCAAAATATAGACGAGCATGGCTTCGTTATAACCGACCCAGTCGTACTCGATAAAACCTTTGTCGGGATACCAGCCCAGGCTGATCAATGGGCTATTGTTTTGCGCCCACTGCCAGTTCACTCGCTGATAAAGCCTGTCAGCAAGGTTACGGATAGCAAATTCTTCTTGGCTGTCGCCATCGAAATAACTTTGTGTGAAAAGCACTCCTGCCATGAGTAGAGCGGTGTCTACAGTTGAGAGCTCAATTTCCCATTCTTGATAACGGAGGCCGTCTTCCATGCTTAAAAAGTGATAGTAAAACCCCTGATGGCCGGCAGTACCTTTATCGTCTGGCCCTAAAGGTAGCTCCCAAAGGAATTTTAGTGTGGACAGCGTACGCTCAACGGCTTGCTCGTGAGTAATATATTGGCGCTCAACTCCAATAGCATAACTTGTTAAAGCAAATCCGATTGCAGCGATACTGGCGGGTGAATCGGTAGGGTATCGGTCCGGGGCTAATCCGGTTTTGCTGTCAGTGGTTTCCCAAAAATATTGGAAAGTATCTTCTTGCAAGCGATCCAGTGTCAGCGGTTTGGCCTGTGTTGTCTCGATCACTTTATTGGTTGAATTATCTTCTGTTTGCGATGAAACGCCCCCTTGACAACCAATTGAAACAGTGGAGAGAAAGAGAATTAGGTATCTGAATATTGCCATGTTAAGCTCCGTGGTGTTATCGGTAATTTTAACAAATATTTCTAATAGTCATTTGGGTTTATGTGTTCAGACAGCCACCATTGGTTTCAATGATCTGCCGGTATAGTTTTGCGCTTTCTTTAGGTGTACGCTCCAAGGTCTGGTAATTGATATGAACTAGGCCAAACCGCTTGGAAAAGCCATTAGCCCACTCCAAATTGTCCATTAGCGACCAAGTAAAATATCCGCGAATGTCGCAGCCATCCTGTATGGCCTGGTGCACGGATTTTATGTGTGAGCGCATATAACTTTGGCGTAATGGGTCGTCAATACAACCGCCCTCGGCTGCGGGAGGGTCATAAAAAGCCGATCCATTTTCAGTAATATAAACTGGTGGATTATTGTAGTTTTCTCTGACCCAATTCAGCACATCGGTAAATGCCTCCGGGCAAACTTCCCAGCCTGTTTCCGTATAAATGGACTGGGATTGGTGTACAGTTTCTGCGAACAGTGGCCAGGCATCTGGTGCATAACGTGTTATTCCGCGGGTGTAATAGTTAATGCCGATAAAATCTATCGGTTCATTGAGTTTTTCCTCACCATTTTGTGGCGAAATGTTCCAGGCATCTCCAAAAATTTCCTGGAGTTCTTCCGGATAAGTGCCATGTATTGCGGGGTCGAGGTATTGCCGGTTCATATAGGCGTCAGCGCGCTGTGTTGCAGCCAAGTCTTCCTGGCTTTGCGAAAACGAGTATTTGGGCTCCAGATTTACAACTAGCCCGATTTCATGCTTTCCTACCGAGCGGTAACGGCGAACTGCTTCGGCGTTAGAGCGCATGAGGTTGTGTGTAACAATAGCCGCCTCATAATGGCTTCGGTGTCCAGGTGCATGTGCGCCGTGCATATAACCGCCATCAGTGATTACCCAAGGTTCATTGAGCGTTGCCCAATATGTGACGCGATCATCCAGGCATTTAAATACTGCTTCGGCATAATCGCCAAACCATTTGACTATATCCGGATTTAACCATCCGCCTATCTCGTCGAGTGCCTGGGGTAAATCCCAGTGATAGAGGGTAATCATGGGTTGGATGTTCTGCTCGAGGAGGGCATCTACCAGTCGGTTATAGAAATCAAGACCTGGTTGGTTCAGAAAACCTCTGCCTTGGGGAAAAATTCTGCTCCAGGCGATGCTAAAGCGGTAGCTCTGCATTCCCAAGTCGCGTATAAGTTTTACATCGTCGAGGTAGCGATTGTAATGGTCGCAGGCAATATCCCCTGTATCACCATTCAGCACGTTACCGGGAATATGTGAGAAACGGTCCCAAATGCTAGGGCCCGCACCATCAGCGTAGGGTTCCCCCTCGACTTGATAGGCTGCTGTTGAGCAGCCCCAAATAAAATTGTCAGGAAATGTGATTAGTTGTGACATGATTTCTCGATTCGTTTCAATTTGGTTAATTTCTAAATTAATCGCTAAAATGTAAGCGCTTACACTTTAACGATTAATACTTACCAATGAAAGTGATTTTATTGGTAAATATCAATTATCGCGAATACGAAGAGAATTCCGTTCATCCAAAGCCAGTTTGATTTCCAAACAACGTTGTTCAGTAAGAGGGTAGCGCAATGCAAACCAAATTGAAATGAGGCTTAGAAGCAGAGGTAATCCGATTTCGACGATTCTCATTCTTAGTAATGTGTGCGGGGCCTGTAAGGACAGCTTTGGTAAATTTGTATCTAGTGTATTTAAAACTTCTTTTGTATTAGAAGCTGTCAAAAGGGTTTTTGATAATAAAGATTGTAGCCCTTTTTTTACCTGACGAGATGCTTCCAAAAGGTCTTTAATATGCTGATCTTCTAGGCTGTCATTGTGGATAGACTGAAAGTGCGTCTCAAGTTCCACCGCACGGCCGACGGCCTGAGTAACCAGAGTACTAAGAATCAATGGCTGTAGGTCTTGTAGCAGTTGAGTGATGTCAGCAGTATTTGGATTAATTTGTAGTGACCTTACCTTTAGCAGTGCTTCTTTTAGTTTGTTTATCCTAGATTGAATTATAGCTTTTTGCTGGTTCTCAAATGAATCGAGTATCGATTCATCGATTGTAAGATTTTTGTCACGCAGTGATAGCTGTTCTTTAGTTTTCTCTATAGCTTGGATAACGCTTACTTCTGCTTTTTCAAGTACCAGAAGCTTGTCCGTATTATCACTCTCCGTCGTTTGGGTGGTCATAAAGGGCTCTAGTTTTTGTTGATAGCTCCCCCATGTGTCTATTTGTGCATGGATTTCACGGATATTTCCCTGGATTTTATCGACACGGGTAACTTGTGTTTCATCAAATTGAGTGAAGACTATCAGTAGTCCAGTAACAAAACTGGCGAATGCTGTTCCCATTTTAATAAACCACCAGTAAACAGAGTAATAACTTCCTTCTGCGCGTTGTCCATGTTTCAGATCATCTTCATCGCAGACATCACCTACCATGGAGGCGCCTAGAGTAAAAAAGAACAACATACCGCAGGAAAGAAGTATGGTTGGAATAATAACCAGGTAGGGATAGATTGGGTTGTAGCAAACGATTTTTGCCAATTGAGCGGTACACATAAATCCGATGGCAAGAATCAACGTATTTTGTTTTCCCAGTTTCGGACTGATCCAGTTTAAAGGGAATACGGCTAGTAGTCCGGTAATTGCCCAGATGGTTCCATTGATACCGAGCAGGGTTCCTGCCGCAATTTTGTTGCCGCTGTAGAGATAGAATATGGAAATATAGTAATTCAGCAGGCTAACAAAATTAAATCCCATTGCCAGTGTAAATATGATGACTATTAAACCAAGAAAGGTTTTGTTGCTTGCGGTACGTTTCATGTCTTCCCAGAAGTGGGTTTTTTTTTGTTCGTAAGCAGCAGAAAGCCCCGGCTCACGTATTACAAGGAACCACCAGACAGATATGGGTATTAGTACGGCTGCAATAATTATCGAGACATAGCGCATTCCATCGACTTCATTCCCGCCTGCACCTCTAAAAACTTCAAGATTAGCTAGTGCAAATAACCATGGCGTACCCATTGCAAAAAGATTTCCAAAAAAACTTTTTGCACTAAAGAGTCGAGTTCGTTCGTGACGGTCTCTGGACATTTCCATGCCCAGAGCGCCATGAGGAATTTCAAAAACGGTACAGGCTGTAAAAAAAATGAGTAACCAAAACAATATATAACCCAACTGAAACCATTGATACGCTGACTCTGTTGGAAACCAACTCTGGATAATTTCTCCCTTCGGAATCCACCACATTAGAACAAAGCTGATAGCGACAGCAATACCACCTAATAATAGGTAAGGACGGCGACGTCCCCAGCGGCTGCGAGTGTTGTCAGAGATGTGTCCTACAATAGGATCGGATATAGCATCCCAAAGCCGGGGAATGATAAGAATTACGCCTAGCCAGAAAGCGCTGAGTCCGAGGCTAATATTTCCGATAAGGCCCATAAGTTGTCCTGCTATATTAAACAGGGCAATAGGAATAATTCCACCAACTCCAAACGCAAATAGCTGGGTAAAAGGTACATGGTGCCTAGTTTGTGTGTTTGTGGTATTCATTACTCTCCTTTTTGGCGTAATCTCTTAAAGTATTACCTCAATAGTATTATCCTGTTCGTTCAGGATGGATAAAAATAAGTCTGTAGCTAGTTTAGCGCCACCCTTTCGGTAAAGGTTTTCCTCTCTCTCAAAACTCACAGGGATGCCATTAATTATCAGTTCCTCGGGGCCATGTGTATGGGAATTCACGTGGTAAACGAACGTGATCATTTTCCCCATATAGTTTATTGAGGCAGATACACCATTGAGACTTTTAGCAATAACAGGGTCAATGATAGTGTGTCCGAAAGCTGTGCGTAAACCAATTAGTCGAGCTATGACTAAGCCTATATATATCCCTGGGCCACTAGAGTAAATGCGCCAGCCGCCCTTAGTTGTTTTTTTGCCGGAGATTACGTCCGAATAAGCCCTGTCCGCTTCATATCGGTTTTGAAAGCTGACATCTGAGCTGCTGTAGTAACAGTTAGCCTGACGCAGGTTGCCGCAGGGAACGATGTCGCGGTACGCGACGGGATTGGCTTGCCGCAGTGCTTTTAGAAATGCATCTGCATTACCGGTTCGTGCTTGAACCTCAGCGTAGCGCAGATGTGCATGGGTATACATGATTCCCACTTCGCGGCCGAAAAATGGGCTGCTTTCTGCACGCTGGAAAAATCTTTGGGCACCTCCGCGATATATGGGTGGACGATTCATTAACCTTGCCCCGTCCGGGCCTTTTAGATGTTTTTCTATTAGCGTTAGATGCAGATCTACTTGCTCCGGAGTAAATATTCCGCTGATAATTCCTCTCAGCATGGGAAGTAGTCGGTATTGAATGTTTGTCTGGATGTCACTTGGGTGGAGCAATAAACGGAAGCTTCCATTTTCTTCGAGTATGCCGTGACCGGAAACGATACCATCCTTCACCAAATGTTGATTAAAGTCCTGCCTGATTCCTTCACACAATTTTTGTAATGATTGTGATTTTTGGTGATCGCCAAAAGATTCACATACTTCCTGATATGACTTAAACGCTTGATAGTTTAGTGCTACTGTCCAGGTAGACACCAGTCGTTGCGCAAGTTGGGAATCAGCGGGTTGCATTGCATCGTTCCAGTCACCACCACCAAAGGGAACCAGATGAGTCCCCTTAAAAAAAGAGTTGGTGATCATTGTTATCAAACGGTCAATATGTTCGCTCAGGGGTGTTTTCTCTACTAGGCGAGATCCGTTGACTTCATAGTAGGGTAACACTTCTTCAAGAAAGTCTTTATCCCCCGTTGCTTGGAGATAATGGCTCAGTGAAATGAGACACCAATGGTAGATGTCTGCATGAGAACTGGGAGAACGCACTTCCGCGTAACTGTCAAACATCCACCACTGAGGCCATCCTCCATCGCTGTTTTGATGAGAAAACATAATCCGCAGCACAGTTTTGGCTGCATCAAAATGACCCGCCATTAATAGCAGTTCAAATGGCCCTTGCGCGGCGTCACGGGTTCCCCAGGCTGCACCACTGAATTGTTCCAAGCCGTGAGGTGTTAAAAAGTGTGTGATTGCATTTGCTCCGTACCACGGAAGAATTTCCTGAATAGCGCTCCAATCAGGGTGGTCTCCTTGAAGTAATAAACCTGAACTTAGAGTGGACCAACACTTTTGATTGGTTTCTATGTCGTGTAGATAAGAACAATCAGTTTCATGAAGGGAGATAGGCTGCGCGTTTTGTTCAGTGTTTCCCAGATTCCCAATAAAATTGATGGTGCACGCAGAAATAGATTCGAATCTTAGTGCGAATTGGTTGTTGGAGCGACTTTTACCATCGGTATAAATGAAGCTGTCGTTATGTAGTTTTTGATGGCCATCACTATCCCACTGAATTAGAAAATTGGCGTCAGGAAATTTCTCCGCCATTTTGCTTGTTGGGCTTGGAGTGGCTGTAAACCGCTTAGAGGATCGGGTTGATATGCTCCATTTATTGTCAATATCAAATTCGGCGGTAGTTATTAGATTGACAGGTTTGCCATCAAGAATCTTAAAGTCCATGTTGACTCGATGTTCGGTCTTAGATGTCCAAGTCCGTATTTGAAAAATACTGTTTTTATACTTGTATATCCACCGGCAGTAATTGAGTCCAATTTCGAAAGCTGAAGGTACGGTCAAACGAGAAACTTGACCCTCAAGTTCGATAAAGATCCGTTGCCCAGTATGCGGCTCTAAATCAAATTGACTTGAGCAAACGGATAGTAAGCGGTTAAAGTTGGTGTTGCCCTGAGTCAGGTGAGAGTTAAATACGCCGTACATATAAACTGTTGTGGAGACGATATTTTCGTTTGGTACAAGGCCACATTTTGCTTGCATAATGTGCCCATGTGGACGCTCGACTAACAACTCTTTTGATTGCAAAACAATGTGACTTCCAGTTTTGCTAAAGAAAGAGAGTAACTTCCCGGCGTTAGTTTCAATATGACGTCGTTCTTCACCAAACAATTGAGTTATTTCGTCATTGGATAAATCGTCGGCTTGCAATAATCGAGCGGTTTGAAAAAGACTGCTTGCAGAATTACATGCTTGATTATCGTTAATTTCCCGTTGGGGGGGCAGTTGACTAAATAGAGGCACAACCCTATCGAGATCCTGCTCTGAGGTTGGATTCGGGTGGTTGGGTAAGTAACTCGCGCTAAAGATACTTTCGTGATGTTGATTTTCTGTCAGAGTGAATGGAGTCTGTTGTATCGCAACAATCGAAAGTTCTCCGGAATACTCCCCCGATAAAGAGTCAGACAGCAGGCCTTCGGGAATGCCGGTTTTTCGATAGCTGCTACCGTAAAACTGTATGCCATCTACGCTGGCAGAGGAAGCTGAATTTGCAGCAACCATTATCCACGGGTTGCCTGTTGAGCCTTTAATGTTTTGTCGACAGCAAACAACGGAGCCATGAATTGGATGGTTAAAAACACGACGTTCTATATACTGGCTTGTATAGTATTCATTGCACAATGATTCATAGGCGGACGTTAGCCCGATGTCTTGCACATAAATCAAGTCCAGTTTGGCAGAATTTTTATTAGTATTAGTAACATTAATGGACCAGTGCCAGCAGTGACTTTCTGAAGATAAAGAAAGCACACATTGATATTTAAAGCCGTTCCACTGTCCCGAAACGAATAACTGGTTGTTGTTAAGGGAGCACTGGCTTTTGCTTTTAGCGCCAAGCAACGGGTGAAACTCAAGCTTTTCTCCACGAGAACGTAGGTAGATATTGTTGATTGGTGTGCTTAGGCAGTGAGTTGGTTTTAGATTAATTCGTACTGTCTGCGCGCAAATCTCGCTAATCTGTCCATTCTCAAGGATCTTGATCGCTAGTCCGTTATTGTTTTTTATGCTGAGTTGGTTGTGGTGTGACATGGTAAGTATAAAATTCCGCCTAAATTCAAAGAAGAGTTAAACATAGTATGCTTTTTTGTTAAATGTAAGCGCTTACATAATATAATATAGGGTGCTCAGGTGCAATACTAAATTCTCCTCTCAACAGGTTTTGCCTAGATAGGTTGAAATGCTGTATTGTTCTTATCACACTGAGATTCATAGTTTTTTTGGATAAATAAAGGAAATGTATGGCTACTATTTATGATGTAGCAAAAAACGCTGGAGTTTCTATCGCAACTGTATCCCGCGTGTTTAATGATAGTGAAAGAGTGTCCCAGCGGACTCTGGCTAAGGTCAGGGAGGCTGCAGTGGAGCTAGGTTATACACCGAACTTGGCAGCGCGAAGCCTTATGATTAAACGTACTGACACCATTGGAGTGGTCTTGCCAGATATACACGGGGAATTTTTCTCTGAGCTTGTAAGAGGGATTGATTCAACGGCGAGGCGGGAAGGGTTGCATATGCTGGTATCAAGCTCCCACGATAACAAAGAGGACATGGTGGCGGCTCTTAGCTCAATGAAAGGAAGGGTTGACGGTATTGTGATTATGTCACCGTTAATTGATGTAAAAACTCTCGGTAAATATATTTCGGATGATGTACCCGTGGTAGTTGTTAATGGGAACAACGAAGAAAAACGGTTTCCACGAGTGAGCGTTGATAATTTTGGTGGCGCATACCAAATGACTCAGTACCTCATTGAGCAGGAATACAGGAATATTTGTGTTATTGGTGGACCGTCTAATAATAATGATGCAGAACAGCGACGACATGGTTGTATGAGGGCCCTGGAGGAATCTCCTGAGGGGCCAACATTGGATTTTGTATCGGGTCATTTTACTGAGGAATCAGGTTATAAAGCGGGCAAGAATATTCTCGCCCAAGATCAATTGCCAGATGCAATATTTGCACTCAATGATGATATGGCGATTGGATGTTTGTCAGCTCTAGATGAAGCGGGGTTGTCTATACCGAAAGATGTCGCGATAGCTGGATTTGACGATATACCGTTGTCGCGTTGTATGCGACCTTCGTTGACAACAGTTCATACTCATATATACGAGTTGGGTGAGAGAGCCGTAGAGGTTCTTCTTGAGAGGTCGAATTCCGATGTATCTCACGATGCTGACCCTGAACATATTGTGGAAGCATCGTTAGTGATTCGTGCTTCTACATCACAATGTTAGGGCGTGACCATACATTACTAAGTGGTAGATGAGAGTTATTGCTCTGGTTGTTATCTCGAATGAATTGGAGCTAATTTTATTTCACTGGATTTTAATATTTGCAATTGTAGACTCTTACATGATATGTTAAATGTAAGCGCTTACATTATTTGTTTGGTGCTTAAAGCTAGGGATGAAAATCTACTAGTTTGCGCAGCACCTTGGAAGTGAGCTCGGGGGGGCGAGGAAATTACTCGAATGGGCATGTAATTAAATAATTTTACTCTTAGGGGGTAGTTTGGGTATGAATTTTCCAAAAGTTTCTAGAAAAACAAGTTTGTCGATTGCGGTTGCGGCCGTACTCTGTGGTTTGATCTCATCTAGTATGGTCTATGCCGATGTTGGAGCGGCTTCTGTGCGTGGTCAGGTATTACAGCAGGGTAATGTGGTCGATTCAGGCACTGAAGTTACTATTGTAAATGTTGATAGCGGGATTAAACGAACAGTCAGGACAAGTGAAACTGGCGCTTATATGCTCCCGAACTTAAAGCCTGGACGATACAAAATTCAAGTAGATGGGTCTAACGTCGCGAGCGAAGAGTTTACTCTTCATGTTGGTCAGTCTAAGTCAATGGATTTAAACCAGCAGGTTAGTTCAAATGGAGTTGAAGTAGAAGAGATCGTAGTTTTAGCGAGTGCTTTGCAGCCAGATATCACTTCTGAAGTAGGTGCGAGTATCTCAGCGCTTGAAATTGAGCGTCTGCCACAAATAAATAGAAACTTTCTGACTTTTGCTGATCAAGCGCCAGGTGTTACTGTTAGGGTGGACCAATCAGACGGAAGCGTAGGTATAAGAAGTGGTGCTCAAAATGCTGAAGCTGTAAACATTTTTATAGATGGCGTTGGCCAGAAAGATTACGTTTTGAAAAGTGGAATTACAGGTCAAGATAGCAGTCATGGAAATCCCTTTCCTCAGGCTGCAATTGATGAATACAAGATCATTTCTTCTAATTACAAAGCGGAATTTGACCAAGTTTCTAGTGCGGCAATTACAGCAGTGACAAAATCGGGAGGTAATGAACTGCACGGCGGTTTTTTCTATGATTTTACAGATGCAGGTCTTCGTAAAGAAACTCCCAATGAGAAAGAGAATGGAGGCAAGGCGGAAAGTGAGCAAGAGCAATACGGTTTTTGGGCTTCTGGTCCCATTATAAAGGATAAGCTGCACTTTTTTACCTCTTATGAGCGTAAACAGAATCAAAATATTCGTGAGATTATTTTAAATACCCGTCCTGACTTGGTTGATAACTATCCCCAGTTTTTGCAGGACGCAATTCGTGATAGTGTTGGACCAACTACTGTTGCGTTTGAAGAAGATCTTTTTTTCGGCAAGTTGGATTGGAGTATTTCAGACAATCAATTCTTGTCTGCGTCGGTGAAATATCGTGATGAAGTTGAATTGACGGGTATAGGAGACATCAATACGGTTGAATACGGCACAGACAAAAAGACGGATGATACCCGCCTTACTGTCAGCCATGAATATTGGGGCGACGGTTGGTCAAATGATATTACATTTGGTTACGAGGATGTTTCGTGGTCTCCGCAGGCTGCAACATCTGGCGTTGGAAGGAAATACCAAATTGGTTCGACTGATAAAATCTCCGGCAATATTTTGAATTTGGGGGCTGGCCCCGATTTTCAGGAAAAGGCGCAAAAAGGATGGTCTTTCAAAGATGATATTATATTCACAGACATTAGCTGGAACGGGGAACATGCAATTAAGGCTGGGTTCAGTTTTAAAGCGATTGAACTAACATCAATTGAAAAAAATCCTGCGAATCCTCAAGTTTATTATGTTCTAGACTCGACTGACATTTTTGATACTGACACGACAACAATGCTAGAAGCTGTACCCTACAAAGTGCAATACGGTCAGGCTCTGGAAGGTATTGGAAATGGTGCTGCAGTATCAAAGAATAAGCAGTATGGCCTGTATATTCAGGATGACTGGCGAGCTAATGATCGTTTAGAGCTAAATTTAGGCATTCGCTGGGACTATGAAGATTCTCCGTTGTACACTGATTATGAAACACCGGATGACGTGGTGGCAGCTGTAACCAGCTGGAGTAATATCGAAAATGCAAATTATAGTATTGACGATTACTTGAGTACGGGTAGTGAGAGAAGTAATTCGGATATTACGTGGGCACCACGGTTGGGGTTTACCTATTTTCTCACAGAACACGGTAACCACACGCTGTTTGGAGGATATGGTCGTTCCTACGACAGGAATCGATTTGATCACCTGCAACTGGAAACAACCAAAGGTACTTTCCCTCGCCGTACGATTTATTTTTCTGGTAACCATCAGCAGCCATGTAACGACCCGTGCATGCCGTTCAGCGAACAATTGTTGACTGATCTGAATGTGCAAACAGCGACAGGATCCCGTGAAGTTTTCATGCTTAATAATGATCTTGAGCAGCCCTATGCTGATCAATATAGCCTTGGTGTTCGCAGTACCTTCGGTGATTTTTCAACAGAGTTGGGATGGACCCGTGTAGAAGCTCGTGATGGTTTTATGTGGTTCATAGGTAACCGTCGCCCTGACGGTAGTTTTTTCGAGCCAGGAGCTACCTGGGGTGTGCCTTGGGGTGATGATATCCCAGGCGATGGTTTGAGTCATCTGCTACTTGGCACAAATGGTTTAGAATCGGATCGGGACTCGTTCCATATCAAGGTGACTAAGCAGCATGATGAAGATTCGAAGTGGGGAATGTCTGTTACTTATACTTACACAGATGCTACAGAAAACAGACAGTTCGGAGAGGTCTTTGCGTTGGATTATCCAACCGTTGATGGTTTTGGAACCAGGCCTTCTTCAGGAGTTAGCGATCATGTTTTGGTTGCGACGATGAGCTACGATCTGCCCTGGGACATTCAGTTTGCAGGTAAATTAAACTTGCGTTCGGCCGCCCCATTCTATGGAGTCGATTGCCGAGATGGCTGGTTGGATTGTAAATACTCTCAAGGATACCAAGAAGAAAGACGTTTCTTGATTGGAAACTGGGCTTACCGTCAAGTTGATATGTCATTGGCTAAAAACTTTGGTTTTGACGGCCTAGGCAAAATGAAAGGCGGCATGTATGTCCGTTTAGATGC
>Ga0066379_10000220_pt1 | contig 13048 bp, 3 predicted proteins | sample Knorr_S23_td_250_FD_70951 | JGI IMG/M metagenome (GOLD analysis project Ga0066379, IMG submission 70951) | Marine microbial communities from Southern Atlantic Ocean transect - Knorr_S23_td_250_ad_251m_LV_A | ecosystem: Environmental > Aquatic > Marine > Oceanic | place: Southern Atlantic ocean...
TACATAGGTATACAGAGAATGGGGTTGCAGTATCTGATAGGTATGAGACTGATGATAATCAAAATACTGCTATTCAAGAAGGTGTTTCTTTAGATAGTATCTATTCTGAATTCTCCTGGAACTCTGATAGAGTTATAAATATTTTCCTAATAAATGGATTTTCAAGCAGTCTTTTAGATGTTCAATATACTCCCGCCTTAATAGCATCTAATCCTTTTTTATATGATAGTATAAAATTAGATGGCGGCGCTGATGTAAACTTTAATATTACATTACCTTTCTGGGCTCTAGGGCGCCCTTATATAGACGCAGAGACTCCTGGGTACGGATATAGATATACGACTGTAGAAGAAGATACTCATGATCCGGACGTAATAACTGGAACTCATTATATAAATAATCAGATTGCATCCAAACTAACTGTAGTATCAGTCTCTTCCAGTATAGACTCTTTAAATTACTACGGAGGTTACTATTCTACTAATGACAGTAATCAAGCAGTTACACTTATAAAAGGACTGGGGCATTTATTTGGATTAGCTAATACACTGAATGTTTACCCTACAGATGCCCAAAGAATTTTTACAACTAATTATTTTGCAGCTCAATCTACCCCCCGGGTAGGAATTTGCTATGCTAACAATCTTTGTTTCTACGAAAAATTTACTTCAGGGGCGGCAGCACTTTCTGATTGTTCAGAGGATACTGCACGTTCTGGAGGCATTTATATTACAAATGAAAGAGCAGCTGATGAACTATGTAATAATAGTGAGATTGATGTTTTGCGTAACTATATGTATAACAGTAACATAGCTGGAAATTCTATATATGCTACAAACAATTTTTCTGATCAGCAGATTCTTAGAATGAATGCAAACATAGATTTAAATTATTATGACACTGTAACTTCTCACACTATTCAAGGAGTTCTTAAAAGAATTCTTTCTACAAATACGCAGACTTATGATTTCGAAACAACATTCTCTTGCACTGGCCAGGATGAGTCTAGGACACTTACTCTTAATAGATCTTTAGCTATAAATTTTGATCAAGCTAAACTAGATGCTAACGAGTTGTTTGAGAGCACAAAAAATAATATTATTAATATTATAAATAGTTTTTAAAAATGGCAATAGTTCCACAGGGTAACGCAGACGCTAGTAGTAGTGTAAATGCTACAGATGCATTAGAAGGTATTCCAGGGGCACACCCTCACTATCATGAAGATAGCACTTCTAACGACATAGATGCATACAATCTCTTATATGATTTTGAGGCTTCTATTATTAATACTTTGTTAAGTATTGATCCTGAAAACTGTGCTGATGGAAGTTGCCCTCCAGTAGAGATTCCTTTTGTAATAGTAGCTAATAAAGTTGGTCATGGATACGCAGTAAGTTTAGGCAGTACGGAGAGTGCTAATACTTATAGCATGGCTAGAAATCTATATCAGGATATAGTTGAGGCAGTAGATGCTATAAACAAAATTTTATCTGGCCAACATTCAGAAGTTAATGCAGGTTATCAGTTTAGTGAAACTTCATTTGAGACAACTGCTGATCATCCGGGACACACTAAAGGAACTGGTTCAAGTGTACATACAGAAAAAATAAAAGTTCATTTTGCAGACATAGGATTTTACACCGGATCTCAGGTGTATGATGAAGAGTTAGGAGACTTTGTAGATGAGTTTATTTCCTACAGAACTGTTAGAGATTTATATCCTAACATCCAATTTGTTTTACCTACAAAGATAAAAACTGAATATGTTTTAAGAGGGTTGTTTCCTGGGGATATTAATTTTAATGTAAATATAGAAGAGTTATATAATACAATATTTAATGAAGAAATTCCTGATATATTTAAATCTGAGTATCTTTATTTTCACGACGAGAGTCCTGGAATGATGTTAATAGAGTCTTCACAATTCAATAACTTGTTTTTTAACAACTCAAACTTTATTGCTAGAATGTTTAATCCTAACATTCCAGTTAAAGGTGCGCCATCGACAGCTCATGACGGGGTTAGCTACCCAGCATTAACTGAAAAATTTTTATTTGATGAGATTGCTTATACATATGTAACAAATTTTACGCTAAGGAATGCTAATAGTTTAACTTCTTCTGGAGCTCCTTACATCTCTAAAAGTGTAAAGGGTCCTATGTACCCTATTTCAGGGGTAAGTTCTTCAACTCTTTTGCATGAATTTGCTCACGCAGTTTTACCTGGTCAGCACACTTGGTATGTGCCAAGATTAGAAGGTATAATTCATGGTGAACAAAGTATTGGAATAGTTTTTCCATATATAACTATTTCTGACTTAAGCCCCAACGGATTGACATCTGATATTAATACGAATGAGGATTATGGTAGAGATTTATATAATACAAATATTATATCCGAAGGACATTTATTAAAACCACCTTTTTCATATACTGCAAAAAATCCAGATTACGACAGATTAAAAAGAGCCTACGATACTGCACTTGCTGACTACGAAGATTTTAATGATAAAGTAGATAGTGGAGAGTTTTCTACTGTATATAATAGCGGATATGTAGAGCCTGCAGATCTTAATAATTTCTACCCGGGAGGAGAAGGGAATCAGATTACTTTAAAGGCTGTTAGAACAAGCTTAATAAATAGACGATATGCTGCTATAGCTAACTTTAAAGACGTTTCTGAAACTATCTCAGGAGATTTTTTAAGTATATCAGGAGAAGAAAAAGAATATGTAGAATTTTTTATAAATAAATATATACCCTCAGTAACTAACAACTTTACAAATAAAGTAAGATTTATTAGTGGATCTGTTGATGGTAGTGATAGAGCTAGAGTAGAGCAGAATTTTCACAAAGGCCCAGATTACGAAAAAGCCCTTCAAATACACTATGGTCTTCAATCTTTCTGGGGAGGATCTTATGTTTTAAATAACCCTCCTGTTGTAGGCTCTACTTATGTAGATCCAGAAACAGGTTTAGAAGTAAATGTATATGCTGTAAAGGAGCAAAGATATTGTTCAGTCTTTAAAGCTGTTCCTAGTCTAAGTGCACGTGATATTCCTGGCGTACTTAGTGGTAATCCATCATGGAGACTTGCTAGTACTAGCGATTTTGACATTTTAGCAGACCTTCCATCAGCGCTCTCATTTCTGGGTGACTATAGCAGGCCTTGGGTTGACCATGAGGGTAGAGTAGATAGATATCGTCTTAACACTAAAACGGTGGTAGGGGCGCCTACCGAATATGAGGACTTACCCAATGCTCCATCGAATTTTGTGGAGACAGCTTTTCTAGTAAAAGATGTTGATTTATTAGAGGATGACACAATAAGCACGTCTTTTGTAGTTAACCCTACTAATGATGACGGAACAAGAAAAGGGCCAGATGTTACAAGCTATGTACCCTTCTGTGTTCCAAACGATTCAAAACAAGCTACGAATACGTTTGATCCTGCATGGTATATAAACTTTAATGGGTATAATGATAAGTATCCTGCATACCCACCAAACACTAAAGTTACAGATCTTTTAAATGAAGAATATTGCCCTTGTTTATATAAAGAACAAACTTATCACGACGGGAGTGTAACTGCTTATAGCTACACTATTATATCAGACGGAAGTAGTTTTGAGGCATTAAAAAGGCTTTACAGAAGCAGTGTTCCAGATATTGCTAATGGGGATGGTGTAAAGTATTATGGATTTCAGCTCAGTTCTAGTACTGAAATGAGTGCGCAATATGGTAAGAGCGAGTTTCCTAATCTAGAAACATTCTTTGATTATATAGAAAATAAATTTAATAGGAATTACGAAATTCCATTAGAATTTAGAACTAAAAATCAAATTTACGATTTACCAAATCCTATATTGTATAGGTATTCTGACCCAAGCATTACTTACTTAGAACTAGTTCCTGCAACAGGATATTATGGAATAGGGCCTAGTACAATATTACCAAATGTTTTTAACTTTGATATTAAAGAGTTAACATCTTTAATTGTTAACGAGCAGAGCCTTTACGAAGACTACGCCAATTCGGTGCCTTCAGAGTATTTGTTAACTGAATCCTTATTAGAAGGCCCAGTCTATCCTAGCGAATTGCGGTATGGTAGGCACTATGGTGGGCAGTCAGGTGGGGGCGCTAGTGATGCAATTAAACATAGAGTAGACGCAGTTCAAACAAGATATAATTTAGGAAGCTCTATTGTTTCTGACCCTTTATATAACCCATTAAAAAAGTATTCAACCGATGGAAGTATTTACAATTCTGTTTTAAACCCTGATCAGGCTTATCATAGAGATTTTACAGGAGATTATAATCCAATAAATCTTGGTCATATACTTCAATATGAAGGAGATGCGGTAAAGAAAACCCTAGCTTTTAGTAAAGATGAGGTAAAAAGATTAAATTATAATTTTAATGCAAACCTTAGAAAAAATCTAGTTTATAGAAGCATTGCCGAACAAGCCCAAGCTCCTGATACAACATTAAATAGAACTATAGATATTGGATCAATTGTAACCTTAAATCACGAAAGGTACTATATTTATAAAAAATATTCAGGAGTTACAGTTCCTACTGGGGAAGATGTAGGGCAAGTTAAAAACAGATTAGTTGCTATTAATTTAAGCAGGGCTTACAGAACAGATGTAGGACAGATTTACAATTACACAGATCCTTTTAATAACTTTAATTACCCACAAGGACATGACTATCTTTCTTATTATACCTCTATGGGGGATAGAGATACAAGTGCCTATTCGCCTTATAACTTTATGGCGACTAATACACAAATAGAAATATCACAAGCTTTAATTGATTGTGGGTTTTTTACAGGTGATGGCCCAGATCTTGGAGTTGTTCATGTTGCAACCGGCGAAATACGTAAACTATTGTTACAAGTAAAGCAGGTTTCTGTAAATGCATCTAAAAATAGAATAGATATACGTTATGCTGAGTATGATGAGGATACGGGTACTGTAGAAATTAGACTTTCTGGCATCCATCCAAAAAATGGCCCATACAGTGATCCACTTAAAACTGAAGACTTAGGAGTAGCAGTGTTTTCAGATCCTTGGGTGTCAGAGTATATAACAAACTCTACTGAGTTTGCAAGCGGATATTCTCAGCTTCTAATTAGAGAGTTTTATGCAACAGATGAAGAGCTTACTATTATTCAGCAAAAACAGTATTTAGAAGATGCTTTTGGAGTAATATCAGATAAGATCATATCTTTTGATACTGGAGGGGAGTTAGGTGGCTGCGTAGACAGCAGTAAATTTAACTTTAATCCTGAAGCTACTTATGACGATAATACCTGCATAGATATAGTTGAAGGATGTACAGAGGCTTGGGCAGATAATTTTGATGGCCATGCGAATATTGAGGATGGGTCTTGTGTAGCTACTTTATGTTTAAATACTCAAGCATCGGGGGAATGGGGGTCAGGGTATAACTCAGCGCTTATAGCACAAGTCCAAGCGTATCATCCTGACGCAATCATACCTGCAGATGAGAATTCTGTACTACAATTAGATCAATCTGAGGGCCCAACCTCTTGCCAGTTTTTAGTTGAAAGGAGAGCAGCTATTATGAAAGTGGTTTGTTTGAACTACGGCGAGAACACTGCCTTTACTTGTAATGAAAATGAAGTTATTCAGTTTATAAAGGATGAGGACTCCGGCTCTATGTCAACCTACACTGCAAATCCTGTATTAGATCAAATGAATTTAAGCGAATTACTAAATCATGTTGTTCTTATAGGGTTTAAAGAGGAGTATAAAGGGGGTCCGCAAATTCCTAGTGATGTGTTTTTAGAGTCTTTCGCAGACGGAGAAACAGAACATGATTTATTCTTTGAGGGGTACGAGGATGAAACGGCAAAGTATCCACATAATTATTCCAGATTACAAAGAAATTGGCTTAAGGCATCTTTAGTTTTATCAGGCTCAACCGACTCGGGTAATTCTTATGGAAACAGAATTATTAGGTATAACTGTATTGAAAACCCAATTTTACCAGATGGATCTGGAGGTTGTTTTCTATTTTCTTTTGAAGGGCAGGCTGGAGATTTAAACTATAAGTTACAAGGGTGTGAATTTCCTGAGATAGAAAGTAAAACTCCCGAAGATTGTTTTAACGAAGTTGTATTTGAAGGTGGATATATTTTAAATATAAGTGATCTTGGAGCAGGGTTTGATTCTATACCTAACACCTGCAAGCCAAATACCGCTAAGTACATTGTTCCAAGTAGTATGTCAAATACTAGTAGTACATTAAGCGTTGTTACTAAAGATCTTTTACCTTTATATTCAGTTTACCAAACTACTAATGTAGGGGTAACAGGGTACTCTGCAGGGGTACTAAGGAATTCTCAACTTCCTAATCATCTTGAGGGGCAGGCTGAAGACTTTGAAGCGTCCCAAGTTTCTACTATGTTAACAATCTTAAACCCTAATATTTTGTTTACAGAAAACGGAGAAAGTTATGTGGGAACATATGTTTATGTTATCGAGCATAATGTAAAAAAATATTATGTGTATGACTCCGAATTACAAATTGAATCAGATAGATTATACTTTAGAAATGAAATCTTAGACCAAGGAATAGCTAACTCGGAAGCAGAAATTACTGCAAATAATTTCAATGAGATAGTGACTGAAATAAATAATTTAACTATATTTGACACCGACAATTAATATTATTATGGCTATTTCAATACAAAATTTAAAAGATAGATATATAAAAGCTCATAATGCTTTAGATACCTATGGTCTTACTATATCATCTAAACTAGCTACCGGTAATACTACAAAGACAATGCTAGAGAGGTTTAATCTTATGACCGCTTGGGTTACTTTTTTGGAAGATAAAATTGTAGTTCCCAAGGAGGTTAAGGGGGTTGCCCCGAAAGCAATTATTCTTCCTATCCCAGATGTAGACGAGAATGAAGATGTTACTATTGGAGTTGAAAATTATCAAGGGGAGTTTGTCCCTATAGTAACAATATATAACTACCAATTTATAAACGACTACTCTGGAAGATCTCTTACTGCCGCCCAACAAGCTAATTGGAATAGTAATATAGATACTTTTTTAGCTTCTGATGCTATACACAATGCTGCGCACAATACTTTTTATAAGAGTAAAAAAATTAGCGTTAGTAAAAACGCCTCTGGAGATGTAGTGGTTAAGTTCCCCGCTACCTCAGACTATAATGGGCAACCTTTGTTTGCAAGTAAAAATGTTAAAAATAGGGCAGCATTCAGCAATATCATTGTTAAAGGGGGAAGAACTCCTATAGTGGTTCCTCCAACGCTTTCGCAGGACTCGATTAATACTTACAATAGCATTCTTGAGGATATAGCTATTGAATTAAAATTTTCATATAAAGATTAAAATATTATACAAATGGCAAATGGACTAAACTTACCTAGAACTAATATCAGTACTAAAGGAGATCTGATAACAGTTATACAAAATGGAGTTGAAAAGAATATAAGTAAGTTAGACTTGCTTAAATATTTGGAGGAATCAATTAATAATTTATCTAACCAAGTTTCAAATTTAAATACGCAACTATCTAGAAACTCTATAGATACAACTTCTCCTAGTTTCCCTGGAACGGTAAGCGGTGCAGCTCCTAGTTCTCCTAGAAACTTAACTACTAAATCTTATGTCGACTCGCTTTTAAATGGAACTATTAGAAATGATGGTACCACTAGATTAGATGCAAATTTATCTTACAGAAATTCCCCCACAGGATTGCAAAATAATGATGTAGTCCCCAAATCTTACGTAGATAATCGAATAAGAACAACTCTTAAAACCCTTATAGAAATACCTGGCGGTTCTAATTATCCGGCAGCTGTCGCTGGGGATACTTTTTTAGTAGCAGGCTTTTCAGAAGGGTTTGCTACGGATGGCCCGGAAGTTCAAGAGGGAGATATTATTATATGTGTTAATAGCTCTGCTGGCGGCACACACGGCGCTGTGGGAGGGCAGTTTGCAATAATTAATACTAATGTAGTATACGCAACTGAAGAAGATGCTGGGATTTTAAAAGTAGCATCTACTGAGGATCTTGAAAACTTAGACACTAATGCATCAGCAATTACCCCCTTAACTTATAAGAATGTACTAGAAGACAGCAGCGATTATAATAGAACTACATTCGCAATCCCTGCTATTACTTTACTTGAAAAAGATAAAGGTATTGTAGCTGTTGATACTAGAAGAAATGCCGTAACCGTTACCCTGCCCTCTATTACGAGTCTTGAGCATAAAAAACTTACTAAGTTTACTATAAAAGATGAGTATTTAAATGCTCTTCAAAACACTATTACTATTAATTGTGTGGGAGGGAATACTATTCAAAATGCTCAACGATATGTGATAAGTGCAAATGGAGGCTCTGTAACTTTTTACAATGACGGTGCAAATCAATGGTACATAGAAAGTAATGTGTTTAGTGGTAGCGAGCTTACTTCAGGAGTAAGAACTTTATTAACTGATGATATTACTAATGGAGAGGTAGCAACTAGCACAGGAGCTTATACAGCTATTTTCAGTATTGATGTCGATTTAAAAGATTATCCAGTAGGAACTGGGTTTAAAGTTGTAGCGCACTCTTATGCAATAGCAAATGATAATACAAAAACAACTGCGATAGGAATAGACGGCCAGCAAGTTCTTGCCTCATCTCTAAGTACAGTTACTGCTCCTAACAACAAATTTATACATCAAGAAGCTACTATTATGCATAGTAATACAGCGCAGTACTTTGCATACGGATTTGTATACGTAGGGAATAATGTTGCAGCAGGCCTAACAAATAATTTAGCCTTAGACTGGAACACCACTATAACAGTTAGTTTTGATGTTAATGTATCTGCTACTGCAGATATTACGGCGTATTCATTACAAGTAATTCCTTTGAAATAATAAGATATGATAATAGAAGATTTAAGAAATGCTATAAATAATGGTAAAACTTCTGGCACTTCAACAAGTTTTGAGTTAAAATACGATTTAGTAAATTTAGATGCGCATTTTATTGAGGTAGACCCAGGAGTGTTTTCTTTGCCAGGTACGCAGGTTACTAAAGAAGGGTTGGAGGTAGAAGTCCTCAATGGGCTAGCCCAATGGGCAAGTTTTATTAATACTTTATACTCTGGGTATGTGAATGTGACCCTCGTAAAATCTTCTGTCGACCCTCATATAGCTGTGACATTTGGAACTGTTGTAAGCAAGTCTACTTTAGAGGGAAGCACAATAAAATTAGATGCCACTAGCTCTTGGTATACCTCATCCCCAATGGAGGGGAGTGTTGGGATTCTTAATCATATTATATATCGTGCAGGAGTACTATTGGGGGTGGGCTCTGAATTAACAGAGTATAACCCTATGAATCAGTCTCAGTTAAATGAAGACTATAGAGCCATTCTAAATTTAGGAGTTAACGACGAAGGCTATGTAACTGAAAACTTTTTATCAAGCTATTCTAGAATAGAGGTTAACTTGCTAACTATCTATGGTACCACTACTTTAGAACCACTAGTATATGGCTGTACAGATAATAGAGCTAGTAATTTTAATCTTAATGCCACAGTAAATGATGGCAGTTGTTTAGATCTTCCTACCGAAATCCCAACAATAGTTCAAGGGTATTATCCTTATAGTTACCTAGAGCCAGGAAACTTCTGCTATCTTTTAACGGAGACTTCTTACGTATTTAAAATTACTGATGGCCTTTTGAAGCATCAGCGCCTTATTTCAGATGGCCCCTATAATAAAAATCTTTCTGGAGGTACAGGTATTAGTACTGATATTGGAACTACTTTAGTTATAACTGATAAAAGTAACTCTGTATATAGCGGATATTCAACAGATTCGGTGGGGAGTATAAAGTATTTTGTAGTTATTGAGGCATCGGGAAATGCAATTATTTTTAATTCTGCAGGAGAACGAGTATCTAACCAAAATACTACACCTACGGAGCTGGCCACAAATAGTGAAAGATATATTGCAAGTTTAAATATCACTTATTCTTACTCCAGAGATACACACACTATATCTTATAATGATCCAGAGGGTAAGCTTAGAGTAATACAGTTAGACGATACTTTACCCCAAGCGGGGCCTACAGGAAGTGCTATTGTTAATTGTGCTGTAGACACATTGCAGTATGGTAATTTACAGAGTCAGGCGGTACGATCTCTTTCAAAGCCTTTTTATTTTAATGAGGACGCCTCGACAAAAGTGATAGAGGTGATTAATGGAAAAATTAAAACTACGTCAAACGTCGCTTTACATACTAAAGTCTTAAGAGATGCGTTTGGTGTGTCGGGGGATGTTCGGATCGGGCAGACAAGTGTTTCTACAAAGGATGAGGAAGTAACTTTACTTGAACTCTTTAAAAACAATAAAAATTTTATCATCCCTACCATTAACGGTAATATATTTGCCTCTTTAGATTTATTTAGTAATATTTTAAAAGTTGCTTCGACGGCAGCACCGCATGAGGGAGAGCATACTATATTTGCAGGAGATAGTAGTGCGCATGATTTTTATGCTACCAATGAGGATGGGGAGTATATATTTAATATCCCAGACGCATATAGAGATTATTCTACTCTCAGAAATACTAATTTAGATTTATCTCCTTTTGATCTGGGCTCGGACTCGTATGGGGGAGTAGTTTTAAGACCATTTAAAGGATTTACTTTTGATAGCAATGATTTTAGTATCTTTAGTATTTATGGCAGGTCTTGGGATGGTAATACGTATAGATTTGAAGGGAGCCAAGATGGTGAAAAACTCTCTCACGAAAATTATACCGTTGGCTACACAGCTCCGACAGAGGAGTATGCTAATTTACCAGTTGTTATTGGTAATAAACTTGTATCTTCTATACACACTACAGCTTTAGATAAAGTCTCTTTTAGAACTTTTAGTACGCCGCTATCTACCTTTACAGGTGGTATTGAAATTCACAACTACAACTTTCCAGGGTCTACTCACCCAGACTTGGCAAACAATAATTATATAGGGGCCTTTCACTTAGCTATAGCAGTTAAGCATGGATTTATTTTGGCAAAAGTTAGTAATTCAAATCTTACACTTTTAAGCCCTACAGAGGATCAAGGCATAGAATTGCACGTACCAGGAGGAAATGCCGAAATGGTCGATACTACAGGAGGATGGACTCCTATATCTATGCAGTTTTCCCCCGAGGATAACTTTCTATATACTATTATTCAAAACCCTAATAACTCTAATGAAAGAAAAATTGCAATATATCCAATTAACTCTGGCGGAGCTAGCGGGTGTGTAGCGACCGACGGTAAAGAATTATTAGATCAAGCAATAATAGTAGACAGCACTCTTAGTGGAAGTTTACAAAAAATTACTCTACAGTCTGACGGTGCTATATATATATGGAGCACGTCTTCGGAGTACTATAAAATATCTTCCTCTGATTTATTAATAAGTGTAGAGACATTTGCAAAAAGCGCTCAGGCTCAAACTTTACCTAGTAAATATTTTGTACCATCAACACTTTACTCTAACAAAGTTTTAAATACAGAATATTTAAATATTGATAGTATTACTAAAGGAGCTTTAAGTGATGCCGATCTAACCGATCCTAGAATAGTTTATCAAAATTCATACAACGCAAATAGAGAGCCTCTCCCAAAAGGAGAGGGGATTCCTGATATTATTGCCCCTGAGTACAATACTCAAACAGTATTTCCTGGGTTTACTTTTGACTCTGTAACTAATACTTACGAAGCAAATTCCGAAGAACAAGATGGTATTTGGGCAGCTTCTGTAACACAGACTTCAGATGGTGCAGATACAGGGGTTATTTTATATGCAGTATTTGATTCTGCAGCTAACGAAATTATTGTAAGAGAGAGTGATGGTACAGAGTTAACAAGAATAACTACCGGGTTTAACGCTAAAGAATTTGACTCCCCAAACTCATTATTTATACTCCCAAACTTTAACTCTCCTGGAGAGTACATATTAGGGTACTTAAATAAACCTGCAAATACAAATGATGTAGAGTATAAGTATAAGCAAATAAAGATAGAAAGCACAGATAATCCTACAGCTCCTTATGAATATACTTTAGGTAATGATTATATATTTCTACCAAGCACCCCAGAGGGCTTTACGCATGCTTGTATAGGACGACACGGTATTATAAAAGAAACATCTTCTAAAAAACTTGTTTCAGTTCCTGTTTATATTATTACAACAGCTCGGCAAGATTTGCCGGATATGATTCAGGTTACAGCTTATCCTCAAGACATTACAAATAGTATATCAGGAGATATATCCATAGATAGTACTAACGCTAAAGTCGTAATGTCGTATGAGCAAGAGGATGCTTCTACCACTACTATCTTTGATGTCATAGTTTCTTTCTCTAAGGATACAACAAGAATGGCAGTTGCTATATCTGATCCTTCTAAAAGACTATTAAAAATAGCTGTTTATGAGTTTGATATAGATAGTGTGTCTATTGGAAATCAAATTGGAGGTATTATTACTTATGATTCGTCACTTACAAATGGGGTTGATTTGAGTAAGTTTGTAGATCCTAAAATTAGAAGTATAGAGTTTTCTCCGAGTGCTAATATTTTATATGTATTAATAGGTAATAGATTTGAATATTGGACTGAGTCAGAAGAGAGCACGGCTGAAATTTTAGATATGGGCCACTATAATCAGAGTGAGCTTGTAAGTATTGAGATAGCAGCGGATACTTTAACGAGTCTAGGGCCTCTTCCCACAACTGTGCAATACACTATAGAGTCTGCCAGTTCTAGAAGCGCGGCTAACACAGATAATTCGGGATCTATGTTTACTGCCTCGGGGGATCTTTCAGACGCAGGTAATACCGACTATGAGGCAGCTTCTAACATGATTTACTTATCCACTGCTTCAGATGGTAACATTTCAATATCAACTAGTCATTTAAAAGAAGTGGATATTGATGGGGCCCCTGTATATCTTAGACATGTTCAGGGAATTAT
>Ga0066379_10000221_pt1 | contig 13037 bp, 12 predicted proteins | sample Knorr_S23_td_250_FD_70951 | JGI IMG/M metagenome (GOLD analysis project Ga0066379, IMG submission 70951) | Marine microbial communities from Southern Atlantic Ocean transect - Knorr_S23_td_250_ad_251m_LV_A | ecosystem: Environmental > Aquatic > Marine > Oceanic | place: Southern Atlantic ocean...
GGCGGTATGTATGAGCCCTGTCATGGTTCAGCGCCGGATATTGCAGGAAAAGGTATTGCCAATCCGCTGGCGACCATTTTATCGGTGGCGATGATGCTGCGATACTCTCTGAACGCGCCTGAAGCCGCCAATGCCATTGAACAGGCGGTTAGCGCCGTTCTCGATAGCGGTTTGCGGACTGCCGATATACAGACTGAGGGCAATCAGTTAGTGGGTACAGTTGAGATGGGCGATGCTGTGGTGGCAGCTATTGCATAAGGGTTTAAACGGCCTCACCTTTGTCTCTTGGTTTGCTGTTAAACCCCTCTTTAATTCGCTCATGCTGTAATTAAAGAATGACTAGATTGTAGATAGTATTATGCCTATAATGTAATTAATGAATTTTTGAAAATATGATATATTTATATATATCAATAAGTTATAGGAATTTTTTGTAAATATGAATCCTGAATTTGTGGAGTTTGAGCTCAGGCTGGTAAGTCCAAGCTTTGACTCAGAGTTAACAGATACTCTTATAGAGCTTAACCACCTAAGGAAATTGCGGTTAGAGGGAACAACTGCGCCTTGGATATTTTTCCAGCTTAAACGTATATTCCATATTCTAGAGAGTGTTGGTTCTGCAAGAATAGAAGGAAATAGGACCACCATCTCTGAGTATGTAGAACAAAAAATTGACAATACAGAGAGGTCTTCTGAAAGGTTTTGTGAAATTGCTAATATTGAATCCGCTATGGATTTTATTGAAAAAAATATTAGTGAAGGTGCTGAAATTACGCATCATTTTGTACGGGAATTACATCGGTTGGCTGTGGAAGGGTTAACTGAGGAGGGTGATAAAATTCCGGGTTCCTATCGCACATGGAATGTGGAAATTGCTAAATCGGAACATTTGCCCCCAGAGCACTATCAAGTTCAAGGGTATATGGATGAGTTGCTGTTATTTATTAATGCTCCAGTCGTAAATAAATATGATTTATTAAAAACAGCCATTGCTCATCATAGATTTGCATGGATCCATCCATTTGGAAATGGCAATGGCAGAGTTGTCCGTCTTCTGACCTATGCCCTAATGATAAAATACGGATTTAATGTTAAAGATGGAAAGCTTTTAAATCCTACCGCAGTATTTTGTAATGATAGAAATTTGTATTATCAAATGTTATCCGAAGCAGATAAAGGAAGTGATAAATCGTTATTGGAATGGTGTAACTATGTTTTATCTGGGATACATGCAGAAATCTCTAAAGTAAATAAATTACTTGATTTTGACTATTTGTATAAAAACATATTGTCTCCAACAATAGACTTGGGCGTGGAAAGAGGCTACATCAATCAAACAGAAGCGCAAATATTGTCAGTTGGCATATGCAATCAAAAGTTCAAAGCGAGAGAAATTGGTGAGACATTAAAGAATTTAACACCCAGACAAACAACGCACCAACTGGCAAAAATGAAAGATGCAGGTTTTATAAGGCCATTAAAAGATGGGGGGCGAACCTATACTGTTAGCTTTATGAATAATTTTTTAATGCGTAGCCTTATTCAAATATTAGAAAGAGAAGGTTTTATACCCTCCATAGATCAGTAAGGTTTGATTAAAGTATCTGCTGCAACCGTTTCAAAAAATGCAGCAGTTGCAAGCAGAAAATTCCATTGAACTAAAATTAAGAGTTTTTTATGAAAAAAATAGGATTTATAGGTTGGCGCGGTATGGTTGGCTCAGTTTTAATGGAGCGTATGCGTGAAGAGTCGGATTTTAAAGATATACAGCCAATATTTTTTACCACCTCTCAAGCGGGACAACAAGGGCCGGATGTGGGGGTGGAAATTCCACTGTTACAGAGTGCCTTTGATATTGAAGCGCTGGCGCAAATGGATATTATTGTTACCTGTCAGGGTGGCGATTACACCAAGCAAGTCTATCCGCAACTTCGCAGTAGCGGCTGGCAGGGATATTGGATCGATGCTGCCTCAGCTCTCCGCATGCAAGATAGTTCCATCATTGTTTTAGACCCAGTAAATTCCAAGGTCATTGAAGATGGCTTGGCTAACGGCGTAAAAGATTATATCGGCGGTAACTGCACGGTCAGTCTAATGCTGATGGCTCTTGGTGGGCTATTTAATGCCAATTTAGTGGAATGGGCGAGTTCAATGACCTATCAGGCGGCCTCTGGTGCCGGTGCACAAAATATGCGTGAGCTAATTTCCCAGATGGGGGTGATTGAAGATTCTGTATCTGGCGCATTAGCCAATCCATCATCGGCAATTCTGGATATTGATCGTCAGGTAACTGAGACACTGCGCAGTGATGACTTTCCAGTAAATAACTGGGGTTTTCCACTGGCGGGTAGTTTGCTTCCCTATATTGATTCTCAGCTAGACAATGGTCAGAGCCGAGAAGAGTGGAAGAATCAGGCTGAAACTAACAAAATTCTCGGTCGCGATGGCAATCCTATTCCATTGGATGGTCTCTGTGTAAGAATCGGTGCTATGCGTTGCCACAGTCAGGCGCTGACCATTAAATTGACTCAAGATGTGCCTATGGATGAGATCGAGTCCATGTTAGCCGAGGCCAATCAGTGGGCTAAGTTTGTTCCTAATACCAAAGAGGCATCGGTTGCGCATCTAACACCAGCTGCAGTTACCGGTGGCTTGCAGGTTCCAGTTGGTCGAGTGCGTAAAATGAATATGGGCGATCAGTACCTTTCTGCATTTACTGTGGGGGATCAGTTATTATGGGGTGCTGCTGAGCCGTTGCGACGTATGTTGCGAATTCTGGTTGAGCGGTAATTAATCGCACCCATAATGGGAATAACTATGAGACAAATAATGGCATTTTTATTAAGTTGGATTAAGGCTATATGTTCTAGTGCGCCAATAGTATCTGCGATTATTCTGTCTCTAAGTAGTTCACTGTTTGCGGCTGAGCCCAGCCCGATGTCGTCAGGCGAGGTTGATAGGCCAATAAACCCAGTGCCTGAATTCACATTACCCAAGTTCAGCGTGCCGACCCACACCGTGGTGATTGGTGATACATTATGGAATGTGGCTGCACGATTGCGTCCAGATAATATGACTATGGCTCAGGCTATGGATAGCCTGTATGCGAATAACCCTGAGGCCTTTCTCGATGGCGATAGCAGTAAACTGATAGAGGGCTCAATTGTTAGTTTTCCACCTGCTATTGAGGTTGAAAAAGCATCTGAGACTGTGGTTTCAGAAGAAAATGCTGATTTAATGATTCCGAGTATCGATTTAGCGATTGAAGATAGCATTGAGTCGATTGAATCAGCCCCATCTAGCGCTGTTGTGCAGGATAAAGTGCATAAATTGGTGCCTGATGAAGATTCTCAGCAGTTGATTGATGCAGCGATTGAAAGCGATAAGTTGCCCGACCATGAAATGCCAAATGTAGATGAAAATACGGCTTTAATTATCCCCGCTATTGGACAGGCAGCGGATGACCGTATTGAGTTAGGTCAGTCCAATCCTGCATTGCAGGATGACGTGCCCAATTTTTCACTAGATGCAGATCTGTCACCATCGACTGAGAATAAGTCACAGATCCCAGTGCCAGATTCGCAAGGCAATCAATCGGCGCAGCAGAATACTGTAGAACAGCAGTCAAGTGATTTAGTTATCGATCAGCTTAAGATCTTGGTGTCTGAATTTGATTCAAATATTTTTTCTCAATTACTGTCCAGAGCAAAACGGTTGCCCGCCGATCTTTGGTTTTTTATTGGCGCGCTGTTTTTTGCAGTGATTGTAAACCGTCTTAGAAAATCAAGAGCCGATAACAAAGCGGAGGATGGTTCGATAAAGGCGGATGAGCCTATTGAATCACTAATAGATGGCCCGTTTGCGGATAGCCATGGAGATGATGTATTTGCAGGTGCTGATGATAAGCATTCGATTGAAAGTCAAAAGCGGGTGGAGATAAAAGCTCAATCAGAAACAGATCTTAAAGCAGATCTGCCTGGTGTCGAGGCATTAGAAGCGCAGTTTCGTGAAGATGCCGATGGGCAAAAGCCACTGGCTAGTGATTTTAAGGCAGTTGATTTTGAAGAAGATACCCTAACTATTGATCCTCTACAGATCAAGCTTGATATGGCGTCGCTGTGTATAGAGATGGGTGATATTGAAAGCGCTCAGGCTATCCTTGAGGAAATTATTAGCGAAGCTGATAAAAAGGGTAAAGCAAAGGCACTAGAAATATTGGATAGTATTGAAACCTAGATAACGGACAAATTTTGACAGATTGGATTTATACAGAGGGCTGCAAGATGCCGGAGGATCAGCAACTGCCTTCTGGTGTCTCGAGATATGCTGCTATTGTTCAGTATCAGGGGGCTGATTTTTGTGGGTTTCAGCGACAAAAGCACAGCCCCTCAGTTCAGCAAGAGTTAGAAGCTGCGCTGAGTTTTGTTGCCGATTGTCCAGTTAAAATTCATTGCGCTGGCCGCACAGATACAGCGGTTCATGCCAGCCATCAAGTGATTCACTTTGACACATCAGCCCAGCGCAGTGGTTATAGTTGGGTGCAGGGGGCAAACAGTCAGCTTGCACACAGTATTGCGCTAATTTGGGCTGATAATATCAGCCAAGACTTTCACTCTCGATTTAGTGCTGGGGCGAGAACCTATCGCTATGTTATTGATAATAGTCCGACTAGACCGGCAATTATGGCCAGTGCAGTTACCTGGGTAAAAAACCCTCTTGATATTTCGCTGATGCAAGACAGCTGCCAGTATTTGCTTGGCGAGCAAGACTTTTCTGCGTTTAGAGGCTCTGGTTGTCAGTCAAATTCTCCCTACCGCAATGTTCATTGCGCGAATGTATTTCGTCGCGGTCAGTTAGTGATTTTTGAAATTACTGCCAATGCATTTTTATTGCATATGGTTCGCAATATAGTAGGCTCTCTTTTAGAGGTGGGTTTAGGCCGCAAGCAATCGGTATGGATTCAGCATTTACTATCCGAAGGCGATCGTTGCAAGAGTGCTGCCACCGCTGCCGCCGATGGGTTATATTTAGTGGCAGTCGATTACCCAGATAAGTTTGGCTTGCCGGCACTAGCCAGAGGCCCAGTATTTTTACCGGCACAACTAGAGCATATAGAAGAATAAACTATGACAGTTCGTGTAAAAATTTGTGGAATTACTAGTCCAGAGCAAGCATTGATGGTGCAGCAGAGTGGTGCCGACGCTCTAGGGTTGGTGATTTATGAAAAGAGCCCGCGTTATGTGGATATTCAGCAAGCGGCAAAAATTAGGGCTGCAATTGCGGGGCCTACTCTTGCCATTGCGCTGTTAGTGAATCCCAGTGAGACTCTTGTCAGGCAGGTAATTGCTCAGGTTAAACCTGATTATATTCAGTTTCATGGTGATGAAACGGCAGACTTTTGTCACCAATTTAACTATCCATTTATTAGAGCTATCCGTATGCGAGAGGGCTTGGATATAGATGCCGAAGTCACTGCCTATAAAGCCGAGGGTGGTTTTTTATTCGATGCTTGGAATGATGATCTCTACGGAGGCACAGGTCATAGTTTTGATTGGAGTCGATTGCCTACTTCAGCAGATTACCGGTTGATTCTCGCCGGCGGGTTAAATGCAGGTAACGTTAGCCAGGCGGTCGCTACGACTAATCCCTATATGGTGGATGTTAGTGGCGGTGTTGAATCGAGTCCTGGTATTAAAGATCCTGAAAAGGTTCAAGCCTTTATATCAAAGGCTAAAAATATTACTTAAATTTGTCATAGTCGTGTAAATTCCTGCGCTATGGCTTAGCGACTCGAGTTATCTCGTGATAGAATAACCACAAAAATTCTACCGATGATTGGTTGTATATCATTGGACAACAGTTGAAAGGTAAATTGATGGATTGGCTGAAAAGAATCCGACCCTCGGGTCCCGCATCAACAAGCAATAACCGATCAAGCGCTGTCCCTGAGGGCTTGTGGAAAAAGTGCCCCAAATGTGCGGCACCGCTTTACCGGCCAGAGCTGGAGCGCAATCAAGATGTGTGCCCCAAATGTGAACACCATATGCGTATCGGCGCTCGCCGAAGACTTGATCTATTTTTAGATGAGCAGGGTCGAGAAGAGATTGGTGCAGATATAGTTGCCATCGATAGGCTGCGTTTCAAGGACGTAAAAAAATACAAAGATCGTTTAACTGAAGCGCAAAAGAAGACCGGCGAAAAAGATGCGCTTGTAGCAATGTCTGGTAGCCTTTATTCCATGCCTATCGTTGCCTGTGCTTTTGAGTTTGCCTTTCACGGTGGCTCCATGGGTTATGCTGTCGGTGAAAAATTTACCCGAGCAGCCAGCATGGCGCTGGAGCAGAAAATCCCGTTTGTGTGCTTTGCTGCCACCGGCGGTGCCCGTATGCAAGAAGCACTTATCTCGTTAATGCAAATGGCCAAAACCAGCGCAGTACTTGAACGTCTTAAACTTGCTGGCGTACCCTATATTTCCGTAATGACTGATCCAGTGTACGGCGGCGTCTCTGCTAGCTTGGCGATGTTGGGTGATTTGAATGTGGCTGAGCCCGGTGCTCGTGCTGGATTTGCAGGTCCTAATATTATTGAGCAAACTATTCGCCAGAAGTTACCCAAAGGCTTCCAAAGAAGTGAGTTTCTTTTGGAGAAGGGTCATATCGATATGATTATCAGCCGTGAGCAGATGCGCGATCGCTTGGGTAGTATTCTCTCTAAGCTGACAGATCAACCAGAACCGGCTAATGACTGACCGCTCTCTAGCGGAATGGTTAAAGCGGTTAGAAAACAGGCACCCCTGCGAAATTGAACTTGGTTTAGAAAGGGTTGCCGAGGTCTGGAAACGCTATCAATCGAGTCAATCGCTATCGGGTGAAATTGGCAACGCTAAAATTATTACCGTAGCCGGCACTAATGGCAAAGGTTCCTGTGTTGCCAGCATGCAATCTATACTGCTAGCCCATGGTTATTCAGTAGGTAGCTTTACTTCCCCCCATTTTCAGATCTATAACGAGCGAATATGTCTCAATGGTTCGCCTGTTTCTGATCATATAATCGTCTCTGCCTTTGAATGTATTGAACGATTGAGAGATCAGATTTCTCTCACCTATTTTGAATTTAACACGCTGGCGGCATTGATTACCTTTAGTCACAGTGATTTAGATGTGGTGCTTCTGGAAGTTGGCTTAGGCGGGCGTTTGGATGCTGCTAATATTGTTGACTGCGATGTCGCCGTACTGACCAGTATTGATTTAGATCACCAGCAATGGCTTGGGGAGACTAGGACAGAGATTGCTCGAGAAAAGTTGGGTATAGCGCGGGCTAATAAACCGTTAATTATAGGCGAGACAAATTATCCTGACGGCTTTGAGGGCTTAGTAGCAGATACTCAAGCTGAGGCACTTTGGTTTGGCAAAGACTTTAATTATGCCGTGCGGGGTAACAATTTATCCATTGAGATAACTCGGCAAGAGAGTGTCACTGACTTTACAATATTGGATAATCTTTCAGATAAAGGGCTTTTAGCTATTAACAAAAGCCTAGCATTACAAGCCTTGATTAGCCTTGGTTGTAGTTTGGATGCAGATAGGTGTAGGTCTGCTTTAAATAATGTAGCGGTTATGGGGCGGCAACAGGTTATAGATTACAAATCGGTACCTATTATTCTCGATGTCGCTCACAACCCAGCGGCGGCAGCAGTATTGGCTGATAAATTAAGTTCTCAGCAGGGGAGAACCATTGCTGTAGCCTCTGTTTTAGAGGATAAGGATTGGCCTTCAATGGTCTCTCAATTAAAGCCGGAGATAGATTATTGGCATATTGCTGAATTAACAGGCATTTCTCGTGCGGCAAAAGGACAATCCTTGCTTAAACTGTTATACAATGCTGGCAGTGAAGGAACATTGAATAAAAGCATAGAAAAAGCTTTCGTATCTGCTGTATGTCAGGCTGGCGATACGGGGAGAGTAGTCGTATTTGGCTCATTCCATACGGTGGCCGCGGTTTTGGATTTTATATCAAAGGAGGTTACAGGTGAGTGATGGTTTAAAGCAGCGAATTATCGGCGCGCTGGTGCTTGGTGCTCTCGGTCTTATTTTGTTGCCTTTGGTGCTTGATTTCACTGATCCGCAAAAAATTGATCGCTCATCATTAATACCTCCGGCACCTGATATTGTGACCACTGATATTACCGTTGCAAAGCGTCCCGAAGGGGTTAAAGACAGTTCGGAAATAGCACCGGTATTTGATGTGAGTCGATTACAGCCTGTTCAAGAAAATGATACCAGCTACCATGGCTTAGATACGTCGGGCCTGCCGCAAAGATGGTACCTTCAGGTAGGTAGCTATGAAGAGCAAGCTTCAGCCAAGAAGCTCAAGCAGGCACTGCTTGCCAAACAATACAAAGCATTTTTGAAAAGTGTAAAGCTAAATAAAAAAATCTTTCATCGGGTTTATATTGGCCCCAAAATCAATCGGCGTAGTGCTATAGCGGATAAAGGTGCCATTGATAAATTACTAGCTACAGAATCAATCGTTTTAAAATACGTGCCCTAAAGTAGATAGATTATGGATATAGCAGTTGCAGACATAGGTATTTCAGTTATTGTCGTTCTCTCTGGTTTGATTAGCCTGATTCGAGGGTTTGTCAAAGAGGCCATGTCGCTGGTGATCTGGGTGGCCGCATTTGTTATAGCAATGACCTTTAGTGAAGCTACCTCAGCGTTGCTAGTTAATTTTATTGAATTGGCATCTCTTCGCCAATTGGCCGCTTGGGGTGGACTATTTGTCGCCACCCTATTGTTGGGAGCTGTGGTTAATTTCTTATTGGGGAAATTAGTGTCCTCAACAGGACTTGGTGGCACCGACAGAACATTGGGATTGGTTTTTGGTGTTTTTAGGGGGCTGTTAGTTGTTTTGGCTCTAGTGATAGCTTTCCCCAAAGCCATTCCTGTAGAGCAAGATCCTTGGTGGCAAGAATCGACGTTTATTCCTGTGTTTCAGAGTTTTGAAGGTTGGGGAAGAGAAGCGGCGACTGATATTAAAAATTTACTAACTAGTTGGATTTAACTCATGTGTGGTGTGGTTGGAATAGCGGGAACTTCAGACGTAAACTTAGAGCTCTATGATGCCCTTACAATGTTACAGCATAGGGGGCAGGATGCCGCAGGTATGGTGACTGACAGCAATGGAGAATTGCATCAGTGTAAAGGTGAGGGTCTGGTACGCGATGTTTTTCGTCGCAGTCATATGTTGCGGCTGGTAGGTAGGCTCGGCGTAGGTCATTGCCGCTATCCAACGGCCGGTAGCTCGGGTCCAGCACTTGCACAGCCGCTGTATGTCAATTCTCCCTACGGCATTTGCATGGCGCACAATGGCAATCTGACCAATGCGGATGAATTGCGTGAACATATATTCCGAACTGATCTACGACATCTAAATACAGATTCTGATTCTGAAGTTTTGCTTAATGTCTTTGCTCATGAATTACAGGTTAGAGGAAAACTAGCGCCAACCAGTGAGGACATCTTTGCCTCAGTATCTGAGGTTCACAAGCGTTGTCGCGGAGCCTATGCAGTGGTGGGACTAATTGCCAATTATGGAATGTTTGCGTTTCGCGATCCCAATGGTATTCGCCCCCTATGTTTTGGTGTGCGTCACACCGCACAGGGCGATGAATATGCTGTCGTTTCTGAGTCAGTGGTGCTGGATAGTCTAGGGTTTGATTTGATTCGTGATTTAGAGCCTGGTGAAGCCTTATTTGTTGATATTGAGGGGAAACTTCATCTTCAACAATGTGCGGATAATCCGCAGCTAGTACCCTGTATTTTCGAGCATGTGTATTTTGCTCGACCAGACTCCATAATGGACAATATTTCCGTTTACAAATGTCGGCTCCGCATGGGCGAGAAACTTGCGGATAAGATAATCCGTGAAAAATCAGACCATGATATTGATGTGGTGATTCCGATACCGGATACCAGCCGAGTTTCCTCCCAGGCACTCGCCGAGCGCTTGGGGGTAAAAATACGTGAAGGCTTTATGAAAAATCGTTATATAGGGCGAACTTTTATTATGCCTGGGCAGAAAGAGCGCAAAAAATCGGTGCGCCAAAAACTCAATGCGGTCAAACTCGAATTTGCTGGCAAAAATGTTCTTTTGGTGGATGATTCCATTGTTCGCGGCACCACCTCAAAAGAAATTATTCAAATGGCTAGAGATGCGGGAGCCAAAAAAGTCTATATGGTATCGGCGGCACCTGGGGTGCGTTATCCCAATGTATATGGTATCGATATGCCGACAACCGATGAATTGATCGCCCATGGGCGAACCGATGATGAGGTAGGTGAAATTATCGGCGCTGACTGGATCGTCTATCAAGATTTAGAGGATCTAATTGCTGCCGGTACTGAAGGCAATCCAAAGGTTAAACGCTTCGATTGCTCAGTATTTAATGGTGAGTATATTACTGGTGATGTCGACGAATCCTATTTGAGTCATATCCATGCAATGCGCAACGATGATGCCAAGCAGAAAAAAAATCCATCTACAGATAATAAAAAGCAATCAATGATTGGAATTCACAATAACAGTGTCAGTTGATTTTGGTAGAATAGCGTTATGAAAAATAAAAATAGGACATATCAGCAAGCTACTAACGCCATTCGTGGTGGCTATCAGCCTACCCATGAGAATGAGCATTCAGAAGCACTATTTCTCACCTCCAGCTATGTGTTTGAAAATGCCGAGATGGCTGCGCAGAGCTTTAGCAATGAAATAGAGGCCAATGTCTACTCGCGTTACACCAATCCGACAGTGCGCAGTTTTGAACAGCGACTTGCACTGCTGGAAGGCGGTGAGCAAGCGGTGGCCACCTCCTCTGGAATGGCCGCCATCCTGTCGGTGATTATGGCCCTGCTAGAATCTGGTGATCATATTATTTGTTCCCGTGATGTATTTGGCAGCACCAGAGTCATGATAGATAAATATATTACAAAATTTGGTGTTGAAGTCAGCTATGTGCCACTTACCGATGTCTCGGCATGGCAGGGCGCGGTTAAAGCAAATACCAAGCTGTTGTTCTGTGAGACACCCTCTAACCCTCTTTCAGAAATAGCAGATTTGCAAGCACTCAGCCAGATAGCTAAACAATCTAATTCCCTATTAGTGGTCGACAACTGTTTCTGTACGCCGATTTTGCAAAAGCCACTTAATTGGGGTGCTGATATCGTTGTGCATTCTGCCACCAAATATATTGATGGACAGGGTCGCGCACTGGGTGGTGCCGTGGTTGGCAGTGCCGAATTGATGGATCAGGTATTGGGGTTTTTGCGTTCCGCAGGGCCGACCATGAGTCCGTTTAACGCTTGGATATTTCTCAAGGGATTGGAGACACTGAGTGTTAGAATGAAAGCCCATTCAGCCAATGCCAACGCACTGGCCAACTGGTTGGCGGAGCATCCCAAAGTGAGCAAAGTATACTATGCAGGGTTGTCTGATCACCCGGGTCACAGCTTGGCGAAAAAACAGCAGAGTGACTTTGGCGCGGTGTTGTCCTTCAGTGTTGAGGGAGGCAGAGAAGCCGCATGGCGAGTGATAGACGCTACACAAATGCTTTCGCTAACCGCTAATCTGGGTGATGCCAAAACCACGATTGTACATCCGGCAACCACCACCCATGGACGCTTGAGTCCAGAGGCTTTACAGGAAGCGGGGATACAACAGGGCTTGATCCGCATTGCGGTGGGTCTTGAAGATATAGCCGATATCAAAAATGATTTAGAGTTGGGTCTTGCGCAACTCTAAAACATGATCTATTTGCAGTGTTCAACAGTAGACAAAACAAACCCATACTGTTGATAGCGCAATGATTCTAAATAATCCCTCCAAACAAGTGATGATTAAGGCCGAGGATGCACTGCAAGGCAGAGCTCAGCCCATTCAGGTCACCAATTGTCATCAAGTGACCCAGCAGCCCATTCAAGAGCCGTTTGCCGAACAGTTACAGCAGGCAATATTCGCCATGGGTTGTTTTTGGGGTGCAGAACGGCGCTTTTGGCAACAGGCGGGAGTAGTGACCACCGCAGTCGGCTATGCGGGTGGTTACACGCCCAACCCAAGCTATCAAGAAGTCTGTTCGGGGCTAACTGGTCATACCGAAGTAGTGTTAGTAGTTTTTGATCCCCAGCAGACCAGCTACTCAGAATTGCTCAAGGTTTTTTGGCAATCTCACGACCCCACTCAGGGTATGCGACAGGGTAATGATACAGGTACGCAGTATAGATCTGCCATCTACTGTACAGATACACCTCAATTGCAACAGGCCACCCAATCCGCGCAAATTGCCCAAGAGCTTCTGGTAGCGTTGGGCTATGGCACCATTACCACGGAAATTCGCGAGGCGCCGGACTTTTACTATGCCGAGGACTACCATCAACAGTACCTAGCCAAAAATCCGCAGGGATACTGTGGTTTGCGAGGCACTGGTATTGAGTATTTTTGAATCACAAGCACTGTTTAGAAGCTTTAAGTCATCCTATGCTTGAACTAGTCTCAAGATAATAGGATATCGTCTGTGAGACAGGAGTGAGGGCAGAGGCCGATTAAGTCATTTGTTGCCATTAGGTTGTACTCACCTCGTCCAACTTTATATCTAGATTTGAGAATGAAGGGGTAGGCAGTTTGATAACAAACTCTGTGCCCTCATTGGGTTGACTGTTAAAACTGATACTGCCGCCGTGCTCAGTGATAATGCGATGCACAATGGTCATCCCCCATCCTCTGCCTGCGGTGGAATTGCCCGCCTTGGTTTGATGTCCACTGCTGTAAGGATCCCAGATGCGGCGCTGTAACTCCTCGGGAATGCCCGTACCAGAGTCGGCAAAGGTGATTACAATATCGCTACCGTTGCGGAAGGAGCAGACTTTGAGTTGCCCCCCATTGGGCATTGCCTCTTTTGCATTGCTCATCAGGTTGGTAAACACGATTTCTAAATCGCTCAATAAACCGTATACCTTGGGGATAGAGGATAGTTCGGTGTGCAG
>Ga0066379_10000222_pt1 | contig 13000 bp, 9 predicted proteins | sample Knorr_S23_td_250_FD_70951 | JGI IMG/M metagenome (GOLD analysis project Ga0066379, IMG submission 70951) | Marine microbial communities from Southern Atlantic Ocean transect - Knorr_S23_td_250_ad_251m_LV_A | ecosystem: Environmental > Aquatic > Marine > Oceanic | place: Southern Atlantic ocean...
GCTAGCCACACATCCCAAGGTAGTGGCAATTGGCGAAACCGGATTGGATTTTAATCGTAATTTTTCGTCGCCGCAGAATCAGATGCTAGCTTTTGAAGCCCAATTAGAGCTCGCCTGCGATTTGCAAATGCCTCTGTTTATGCACGAACGCGATGCATCCGACAGGCAATTAGAAATTTTAACCGCTTATAGGGATCATTTTACTCAAGGCGTGATCCACTGTTTTACGGGGGATCGCAAAACATTATTCGACTATCTAGATTTAGATCTTCACATAGGGATTACCGGATGGATATGCGATCCCAAAAGAGGGGTTGAGCTACAAAAACTAGCCGCCAATATACCATTAAATAGACTGATGATAGAGACTGATGCTCCCTATCTATTGCCGAAAAATATGCACCCAAGCGTCAAAAATCGTCGCAATGAGCCGGCTTTTCTGCCTTGGGTGCTAGAGGGTATAGCGAGCGCAAGAGAGGAATCTGCACAGACCATAGCGCAAGCGACCAGCGACACGGCAAGATGTTTCTTCGCTATCCAGCAAACTGAAATAGCTTAACTTTCCCTGTTGCAGTCAACCATAATCTCAGGATCTGCCTCCGCAATGCGCACATCTTTTATGCTGATCGCAAATAAACCAGAGGTGGTTAATAGTATAGGCGTATTAACTTCACTTAAATTCGCTCCAGCTTTTTCAAAACAGCTCAAACTAATCCCCGACTGTACCCAGTGACCCAATGGCACCGTAGAAAACAGCTCGGTAACATCCTGAGTGCCGCTACAGGGCCAGCTACAATCCATACGCTGTATGACCTTATTTTGTGGGCGTTTGTCAATTCTGTAGGTCATTACAATCGATTTATCCGGATCGGGAAATTTGCTTAAGTCTACCTTGCTCGGCGACTGCCAATATAATTGGCTCTGGTGCTCCCCAAACCATTCGAAACTGAGATGATTCTCCTCCACAAAACTGTCTTCAACAGTGACTTTAAGACCACCTTTAGCTGCCAGAAATGGTTTTTCGGAGACTTCTTGTTGCCAATTATTACTATCACCGAGCAGCATTTTCCATTCCCCCTCGAGGGCTCCGGAGAATATTATTTGACTGATATTAGGTCGCTTGAAGAGCGGTTTTTCATGCAGATTATCTGCCAACATCTCTTGCATACCGTAACTCAATCCAGCGCCAACAGCCAACAGGTTGTCTTGTACTGGAGCATCTTTATCCTTTGAATTTACATCTGCATTTGGCCAATTAAAAGCCAGTCGGCCGGTAAAATCATAGTGCGGCTGGCCCTTGGCATCAGCTACCAATACATCGGCGACACCGCCACCCTCTGAGCCCGGCAACCAAGCCACCACAAAGGCATCAGAACTGTTTATTTCAGCATTTACCCATAGCGGACGTCCAGTGATAAAAACAGCCACCACTGGAATGCTCTGTCGCTTAAGTTTTTGCATTAACTTTAAATCAGCCTTAGAGGTAATTTGGTAATTGAGCGTCTCAACATCCCCCTGCCCCTCCGCATAGGGATCTTCACCAAATACTACCACCGCCACATCGGGTTTTTTAACCCACTGAGCTTGGACATTAAGCTCAGTGGTCCCACCAATCTCAGCCATAGCCTGCTGGAGAGCCTTATAGATTGATGTTGCTCCGGAAAAATCATCATTGGTATTTTGCGTTCCCTGCCAAGTCATACTCCAGCCACCACTCTGCTTGCCAATATTATCCGCGCCATCACCTGCCACCAGCACATGTTGATTAGGTTGCAATGGCAATAATTGCCCTCGGTTCTTTAGCAGCACCAATGATTTTCTGACCGCCTCTCGAGCTATATCTCGATGCTCTGCAGCGCCCATAAGAGATGCTTTACCTGCTGCGCTTCGGGAGGATGGCAACCCTTTTTCATAGACACCTAGGCGCAGTTTAACCCGCAGTATGCGTGTCACAGCATCATCTATTCGCGACATAGGTATTTGGCCATTTTTTACCTGAGCAATGGTATTGCTCAACAAAGATTTCCAATTTATCGGAACCATCAGCATATCCAGACCGGCATTGATCGCTTGGGGACAGCTATCATCAGTACATCCTTCAACCTGACCAATAGCATTCCAATCACTGACAAGCATACCGTCAAAACCTAGCTTTTGTTTTAATATATGGGTGAGCAATTGTTTGTGACCGTGGATTTTTTCACCATTCCAACTACCAAAGGATGCCATGACTGTCTGTACGTTCGCCCGCAGGGCTGCATAGTAGCCCTCAACATGGGCTTCTAGTAACTCATCCAAACTCAATCTGGTGTCGCCTTGATCTATACCTCGGTGCGCACCGCCATCACCAATAAAATGTTTAGCTGTTGCCGCCACTTTTTCGTGGTTGTTGGCAAGCTCCTGTACATCACCCTGTATCCCGTAAATCATTTCACTGGCATAGGCACTGGGAATAGAGGGTTCGGTGCTATAGCCCTCGTAGGTACGACCCCATCGGTAGTCTTTAACCACAGCTACTGTGGGCGAAAAAATCCAGTCGATACCAGTAACTGCTACTTCTCGAGCCACAGTCTCACCGATTCTACGCATAAGCTCGGGATCGTTGGCAGCGCCCAATCCTATACCATGTGGAAACAATGTGGCACCCATCACATTATTATGCCCATGCACCGCATCCGTACCCCAGATAATCGGAATACCAGCACCACCGCCACTGGTGTCTATTGACGCCTTATAATAGGCATCGGCCAGCGCCAGCCAATCTTTGACTGATGCATCTTTGCGCCCATTGGGAAAAGAGCCGCCACCATTTAAAATAGCGCCCAAATGATAAGTTTTTACATCTTTGGGGGTTACATACTCGATCTCAGCCTGAACCATCTGCCCAACCTTCTGCTCTAAGGTCATCTCGGATAGAATAGTTTGTACACGAGCCTCAATATCTTGATCAAATGATAATTCTCGATCACCACAGGATACGCTTAAGAGCACCATTAAAACCAACAGTAATCTGGCATATTGACTGGTTATTGAACGAATAGACTGTTTATATAGATAGCAAAAAGTGATTTTTACCTGCATATTACTATCTTCCTTTTAACAGATCTCAGGTTATTTGTAGTGCAATCCTAAGGATTAATTCTCCCATATTGCTATAAACTATAGCAACATCGCGCACGCCGACTGGCCGTATGTGCTAAAAAGATAATTTGCCGCGATAAAAAGGCGCTCACCGCCTATTGAAGCGGCGCAAGTAGTCTTATTTACTGAAAGAATTTTCGAATGGAGTTTCGATAATTGCGACTTACTTTTAAAGATTCACCCTGGGTTAGATGCAGGAGACTTCCACCTTTTTGAAGTGGAGTTACACTGACAACCCGCTCTACATTAACAATGGTGGAACGGTGAATACGGACAAATAAATTACCATCTAATTTACCCATTAGATCACGCAATGTGCTGCGAATAACATGGGTTTCACCTCCCGCATGGACACACATATAGTCACCTGCTGCATCCACCCAATCTATATCGTCGAATGGAATAACCTTAACCACGCCAGAATCGCGCACCAGCAATTTTCTTTTCATTCCATCCGGAAGACTATTAGTGGTTTTTTCAGCAACATCCCCTTTCGAGGCGCGCTCTGAAATTTCTTCGATGGCACCGATCAAGGGACTCTTAAAGCTTCGATCCACATCATTCTTCAAGCGATCTACAGCGCGATCAACCGATCTCGCAATTCTTTCTCCATCCAGAGGTTTTAAGACATAGTCCACAGCATGAAGATCGAAAGCATCGACCGCATACTGATCAAACGCAGTAATAAAAACCACCATCGGCATAATATCCGTCTGCAGGGATTTGATCACATCAAAACCATTCATACCCGGCATTTGAATATCTAAAAATAACAATTCCGGCTGCAATCTAACCGCCGCCTCGACTGCTTCTTTGCCATTGCTGCACTCGCCTATTATTTCTATATCGCTGATTTCACTGAGTACGGCGCGCAACAAATCTAAAGATAACGGCTCGTCGTCAACAATCACTGTTCTGAGTTTTTGCATAATATCCTATCTTTAAAAACGACTATTTGATCACTTTGAGTCTTTTGCACAAATTACCTTTTATCTTCGCAGGTTATCAAAAACACCTGATTCAGTGCGATCTTACCTTGCCTAAAAACAACATCACTATCCGCGCGCAGACCTTACTTTATCTATCGGCATCTTAATTCCTACCCGCAATCCGCCAGTTGGGGAATTGTCCAGCTGGAGTTCATAATCCTCATTATAGAACTCATTAAGCCGGTCAGCGGTATTTTTAAGACCAATACCAATAAATTTATTGTGGCTGTTTGGCGAATCCATACCTGGGCCAGTATCAATCACTTCTATCATTAAAAACCGCCCTTCTAATTTTGCGAATACGCTAATTTTTCCGCCAGCCTCTGCGGGTGCTATGGCATGCTTTATCGCATTTTCCACCAATGGCTGGAGGATCAAACTAGGGACTTTGACTTTCTCACAATCTGAAGAAACGTCGAATTCTAACCTTAAGCGATCGCCAAATCTAGTTTGTTCAATATTAAGGTAGAGTTTTAACGCTTCCAATTCCTCCTCCATACTCACCATCTGAATGGGATCATTATCCAGTGAATAACGCAAAAAATGGCTTAATTGAATGATCATATCATTGGCCTTAGATGACTCTTTTACCTTCACAAGGGCTGATATGGCGTTGAGGGTATTGAACAGAAAGTGGGGATTAAGCTGATATCTAAGCATTTTTAATTGCGCTTCATGGGCTATGGTTTCCGCCCGCAATCGCCGCAATTGTTCAAACTGTTTATCTGAAGTCAGTTTCAGTAAGCTCTGATGCTCATTCTGCAATAGCTGGTAATACTTAATGCCATGATAGAAAGCTACCCAACAGAGAAAAATAAGAATAGAACCAAATAACCAGCCCCCAAAGTCAGACCAAATCCCCTGCTCCCCTGTCATTGACATAAAAGTACTTATCCTGAGGATGGTCCAAATCAATGAACAGCCGATGATCCCGGCAATTGCGGCGGATAAACGAAATACTAGCTTATCATTCCAAAAATAATGGAATAGTGGACGCAGAGGCCAAGACACTATGACCCCAAGTGCAGACTGCAACAATGTGTGCGCTATATAGGCTGGACTCTGCTGATTATACCAAAGAGTAAGACTCAAAAAGCTAATTAGCGAAAGACCAAACCATCCGACAATCTGCAGAATCCAGAATTGTAGGTCTGTGTTGCGATAAAGCGCATTAAAAAATGGATGATAAACTGATTCAACCATAATAATTTCTGTCCACGATTATTATCTTATTGCCAAGCAGTTAGTAAACATCAAAATAAAAACGCCGCCAATGATGCCATACCCAAAATCTATTTAATATGTTTAAAATGATAGACCCAAATTTTAACGCCGTGGCAATTTCCGTGAATAACCCTTATTTAATCCACTATCGTGGGTTTAAAATACTTAGATCCACTCACCCCAGAGTGCGAAAAATAAAGCGCACTCAGCAACAACACAGCGCCCATGGCAACAAAGTATGGCGTTCAAGCTTCGTGTTATTAGACTATTTTAGCACTTATCCTCCCAAAACTAATTCAAAAGTTTTAGATATAGGCTGTGGCTGGGGTCTTGTGGGACTCTTTCTGGCTAAAAACTATGGCGCTCAGGTGACTGGCGTAGATATAGATATATCAGTTAAACCCTATCTAGAGCTTCAGGGGGAAATTAATCAGTGCGAGATAGATTTTCAACAACGCAGCTTCGAATCTATTCGAGCCGCCGAACTGGCGGATTATCAGTATATGATCGGAACCGACATTTGTTTCTGGGATGAACTGACCACCCCATTGTTTAATCTAATTAAACGCACGCGTCGAGCTGGTGTAGAAAAGATATTGATTGCCGACCCTGGGCGCCCACCCTTTTGGGATCTTGCAGATCGCTGTGCCACCCAGTTTCAGTCCGAGGTTACCAGCAAAAAGATTAGCTATCCGTGGAAAACCGAAAAACATATATTGGTAATTTGAGCAGACAAAAAAACCGCGCCATAAAGGCGCGGTTTTTTTACTTAGATGCTGGTTACAGGGTTAGTCAGCAACTTTAACAAATTTAAACTGACGCCATGCACCACCTTGAACCTCAATATCCAAAGTCATGCGACCCTCTTCAGTTAACTCACCGAGCTCATAAGTGATAGAATTGGCTGCATCATCTGCGCTGCTTATGGCAGCAAGATTGATATATTCAGACAAGCCCAAATAAGACCCTTGACCTTTAATCACAATATTGGGTTTTAATAACTTATCAAAGAAGGTAAAGGAGCCCGCTACTGAACCATCGAAAGGAGCAACTGGCGCGGCACAGCCATCTGCTGAAGCAGCATTCCATTCCTTAGGAACCCAGGTACTACCATCGGTAATAACTTCAAATGTACCATCTGGATTAAAGCGGTAAATATCATCAAATAAACAGTCTTGCTCTGTCACATCTGCCAAGCTGTTATATGCCGATGCGAATGGATAAACCTCACCTTGAGAAGGACCAATGGCGTAAGCACCTTCCTCGGGCGCTAATTTCCAATCACCGAGAAGCTTTGGATCAATACCGAGATCAGAGCTCTTTCTCTCGAGAATAAAGCGCCACCAACCGCCACCCCAACTAATATCAAGGGTCATGGTGGTTCCTGTTAATCCGGTAATCTCATAGACAATGGATGATTTTGCTTCAGCTGGATCCGCTAATTCACCTCCATTGAAAACCTTAGCAAGACCCACATGGGCACCCAAACCATCTAATGTTAGGGTCCAGGCATCTGGGTCAAATGTCCAGGTCGCTGGATTTGAACCATCTAGAGGTGGCGTCGGCTCACCACAGACTTCCATGCCAGCTCCGGCCTGAAATGGTTCCAGCCAGGTGTAGCCATCCATTATATTTTTAAAGCTACCTGATACATACCGACCCGTATCATCAGTATCGCCATCAGCGTTAAATTTATAAACATCATCAAATAGACAGCTTCTTACCAATAGAGCAGCTTCGTCATTTGCCCACCATTCGGCACTGCCTTTGTCTGGACCAACAGACATAGCCGCAGCCATTTGTGCCAACTGCCATTCACCATCAACACCATTGATACCACAACCCGCGTCGAACTTCAGGGTATAATCATCGACAACAACATTTTTGTCATTATCCAAATGAAGAACCGAGGACACCTCGTCACCCACTTCACCACTATTGTCGGTGTAGTTAATAGTGTAAGTTAGATCGCCTTCGTTAAAGACATCCAGTATTGTAGGGCCATCTGGATTGCCGGCATCAGCAGGAGCACCCATCCATAACTCAGCATTGTAATCACCATGCTGACCATTGGAAATTTCAGCCAAAAACTCTTGCTCAGTTGCTGTTGAAGAAATTTTAATAACAGGCTCCATAATAGACTCACTGGCATTAACCTTGATAACAACAGTCTGGTTTTCAACCTTGGTTAATCCACCATAACAACTGGCACCGGAATCATAATCACCTGAAGTTCTTTGTTCACTTGAATCTTTTTCGCCATCAGTCAACTTGAAAGGAGATGAAAATTTATTGTAAACCTCAACTAGCTCCAAGGTGGGCTTTGTGCCATCGGGGCCAGGCTCGGGGTATATGTCTTTCTTCACACTACCACCGCCGCAAGCAGTGAGTAAAAATGAGAAGAACAGTGCAATAAGAGCACTCACATAACTTGACCGCGCAAAGTCGGTAAGCCTACCGAATGGATTTAACGTTGTTTGGTGACGCATAACTCCCCCTAGATGAGTTTTTATTTTGTTCAAAAATGCTTCGAAGCAAAGCATCTCTAACCTGCGATTCTGTGCATCTTAAGCCTCTAGCTCCAGCCTAATTCGGTGAATAGGGGTATATATGCGGTGAATCGGCTAAGCTCAAGCAAAATCAAGGATTTCAACCAATTAGCCCCCTTAAATAGCAGCCCATAATGGCAAGCCAAGGAAGCTAAAAATACCCCATAATTTAGATGGCGAGGCAAGCGAAAAGTGGAGATTATTTTTGTGCCGGCTTAAGACCCATAGCAGGGCTATTTGATAGCCTATAAGTTGTGCCAATGGAGCCGACTATTTAGTCGGGTCTAAGAAAGGTCTTTTTTAGGGCTGACTATTTACTGCCACCAGTACAGTCGGGAGATTTAGGCGCGGAATCGCGCTGATTCCACTCCGAGACAGTATAGGTATGTAATGCCAGCGCATGAATCGATTGCTGTAACTGTTCCGCCAGCACCGCATAGACCGCCTGATGGCGCTTTACAGGCGATTGATCGAGAAATTCATCAGTTACCAGTACCAACTTAAAATGGCTCTCCGAGCCCTCGGGAACCGAGTGCGAAGCACTCTCGTTGAGCACTTCCAAAAAAGTGGGGGAAAAGGCCTGCTCAAGCTTTTGCTTAATAATACCCTCAACTACACCCATCACATACCACCGACTAAGTTTATCATCACCCCTGCGGCCACCGCAGAGCCGATTACCCCCGCCACATTGGGGCCCATCGCATGCATCAGCAAAAAGTTATGGGGATTGGCCTCCAAGCCGACTTTATTGGCAACACGAGCCGCCATAGGTACTGCCGAAACACCAGCCGCACCAATCAGCGGATTAACCTTGTGTTTAGACATAGTATTCATCAGCTTTGCCATCAACACGCCAGAGGCGGTGCCAATACAAAATGCCACTGCACCCAAGCCCAAAATACCCATGGTTTCAGGGTTGAGGAACTTCTCAGCACTCATTTTTGAACCCACTCCGAGACCTAAGAAGATGGTGACAATATTGATCAGCGCATTCTGAGTGGTATCACTTAAGCGATTGACTACACCACATTCTCGCATCAGGTTGCCAAAGCAGAACATACCCAGCAGCGGTGCCGCATCTGGCAGTAACATAGCCACTAGCACTAGCAGGGTTAGCGGGAAAACAATACGCTCAGCTTTGGATACTGGACGCAACTGTTCCATCTTGATTTCGCGTTCAGCCTCAGTGGTTAGAGCTTTCATAATCGGCGGTTGAATAATCGGCACCAGTGCCATATAGGAGTAGGCGGCAACTGCGATTGCCCCCAGCAAATCGGGTGCCAATTTACTGGTGACAAAGATCGCTGTAGGGCCATCTGCCCCACCGATAATACCGATAGAAGCCGCGTCTTGAATGCTAAAGTCGAGAATCCCAAAGTGACTCATAGCAACCGCGCCCAGAACTGTGGTGAAAATACCCACCTGAGCAGCGGCACCCAGCAATAAGGTCTTTGGATTAGCTAACAGCGGGCCAAAGTCGGTCATAGCGCCGACACCCATAAAGATCACCAATGGGAATAGACCGGTTTCAATGCCCGCATGATAAATGTAATACAGCAAGCCACCCGGGCTTTCCAGATGACCCAGCGCATCATAAACTGGGGCTGCTTCAAAGCCGGCACCGGGAATATTAACCAATACGGTACCAAAGCCAATAGGAACCAATAACAGCGGCTCAAAACCTCTTTGAATCGCCAGATACAATAGCGTCAGACCCACCAGAATCATAACTGCCTGACCCGATGCTATCTGCGCTAGACCAGAGCTAGCCCACAAACTAAGCAAATTATCCATAACGTCTACTTCCTATGCCAAGGTCACTAATACATCGCCTACAGCACAGCTATCTCCAGCCTGCACTCTGACATCAACAATAGTGCCGCCTGAGGGCGCGCTAACCGAGGTTTCCATCTTCATCGCTTCCAAAATAACAATGCTCTGCCCCTCGGCAACCGTCTGCCCCGGTGCAACCAAAACCTTGACTACATTTCCAGCCAACGGCGCCTTAACCGGCTCGCCACCTATAGCTGGCACAGTAGATGCCGCTGGCTCCGCACCGCCAATAGAGGCTATACCATTGATATCACCGCCATCGGAAACCGTCACCGTGTAAGACTTACCCTCGACTTCCACTGTATAAATTTCTTCACCAGCATCGGTGGTTGGCACTGAACTCTTGCCTGTAGGCACAGGCTCAAAGGCTTCAGGGTTATCTCGGTTTTGCAGAAATTTTAGCCCTACCTGAGGAAACAGTGCATAGGTCAGCACATCATCAATCTGACCGTCCTCCGCACACAGACTAAAACCGTGTTCCGCAGAATGCGCCTCTAACTCAACGGTTAAGGCTTCGAGCTCGGCCTCTATATTATCTGCCGGACGACAACTTATAGGTTCCTCATTTTCCTGCAAAACCTGCGCCTGCAAATCCTTATTCACTGGCGCTGGTGTAGCGCCGTATTCGCCGCGCAATATACCCTGAGTTTCCTTAGAGATAGATTTGTAACGCTCGCCGGTCATCACATTGAGCACTGCCTGAGTGCCAACAATCTGCGAAGTGGGCGTCACCAACGGAATATAACCAAGATCTTCGCGAACACGAGGGATTTCTGCCAATACCTCATCGAGTCGATCTTCAGCCTCCTGTTGGCGCAGTTGAGATTCCATATTGGTCAACATGCCACCGGGCACTTGGGCAACCAAAATTCGTGAATCAACTCCGCGCAAAGAACCTTCAAATTGCGCGTATTTTTTGCGAACTTCGCGGAAATAGGCGGCAATTTCCTCTAACTTCTCGATATTTAATCCAGTATCTCTATCTGAATCTTGGAAAATAGATACCACGGATTCTGTGGCTGAGTGACCATAGGTCATGGACATAGAGGAGATAGCCGTATCAACATTATCAACACCAGCCTCCACACATTTAGTAATGGTGGTGGTGGATAAACCAGTGGTTGCATGACAGTGAAGCTGCAATGGAATGGACACCGCTTTCTTAAGCTTAGTCACCAAGTCAAAGCCCACATAAGGGGTAAGCAATCCAGCCATATCCTTAATACAAATCGAGCCTGCACCCGCATCTTCAATTTGTCGCGCCAGATCTACCCATAAATCGGTTGTATGAACAGGGCTAACCGTATAGGAGATGGTTCCCTGCGCATGCTTGCCAACCTGCTTTACAGCGCGCAGAGCGGTCTCTAGATTGCGCATATCATTCATGGCATCAAATACCCGGAATACATCTATGCCGTTAATCGCCGCGCGCTCGACAAATTTTTCTACCACATCATCTGCGTAGTGCCTGTAGCCCAATATATTCTGCCCTCTGAACAGCATCTGTTGAGGGGTATTGGGCATGGCCTTCTTAATTTCGCGAATTCGATCCCAAGGATCTTCACCGAGAAAGCGAATACAGGCATCGAAGGTTGCTCCACCCCAAGATTCCATAGACCAGTAACCTATCTGATCTAGCTTTTCAGCGATGGGCAACATATCGTCAATGCGCATACGTGTTGCAAACAGTGATTGATGGGCATCCCGCAAAACAAGTTCGGTTATACCAAGCGCAGAGGTTGTAGAGGGCATACTTATGTCCTTTCTTTTAAATATCTTAAACAGGGCCTATCGAATTAAATTGGCCTACAATTAGCTACCGCGATGTTGATCAATTGCTGCCTGAATGACTTTAATTATTCTAGGCTCCACCGATTCCGACTGGGCCAGATTAGAGCTCAATTCAACCTCTAAAGGTTCTTCTTTAGCGAATTTCATCACTAAAATAGACATGGCAGTTGTAATACCCACCAACAGCGTAAGAAAGGTAAAAACCGTTCCCATACCATAAAGCAGTAAATCCAAACCTTGAGATATCAGTAGAGATTCCATCAATAATCCGTAGCAGTTAATCAAAAAAACAGATGAAGCCGCCATTTTACAACGGCGGAAAGAGAAAATAATAGCAATATGCCCATTTTTTGCAAGTTTGGCTTTGCTTTCAGCACCTCAAAACCTACAATTCGCCCTTTAAACCCTAAAACTGCGGACTATCCACACAGATGAGTATTAAAACCCTATTAAACAGCCGTTTTCTGCAGGCCATGCATGCACTGGGTATACCTGATCAATGCTCACCCCTACTTAATCTAAGCGCCAAACCTCAGTTTGGCGACTATCAAGCCAATGGTGCTATGGGCGCTGCCAAACAGCTTAACAGCAACCCCCGAGAGTTGGCTCAAAAAATTGCAGATCAGGTGGATCTCGAGGGAATAGCCGAAAAACTGGAAATTGCCGGCCCGGGGTTTATCAATATAACTCTCAGCAATGACTTTTTAGCCACTTCCTTAAAAAGCTGTCTAGATAAGTTATCAGTCTCTCCAAAAAACGTGGTCATTGATTACTCAGCGCCTAATTTAGCTAAAGAAATGCATGTGGGTCATCTGCGCTCAACTATTATCGGCGATGCTCTGGCGCGTATTCTTGAATATCAGGGGCAGCAGGTTATTCGTCAGAATCATATGGGAGACTGGGGAACCCAATTCGGTATGTTAATTGCCGAGTTAGAACTGCAAATAAGCCAAGGCGACCAAGCTGAGCTGGCATTAAGTGACCTCGAAGTATTCTATCAGCAGGCCAAAAAACACTTCGATGCGGATCCAGAATTTGCCGACACTGCCAGAGCCTATGTGGTTAAACTTCAGTCTGGCGATGCTCACTGCCGAAAACTGTGGGAGCAATTTATTCGCGTTTCAGTGGCTCATAATCTGGATATCTACAAACAACTCAATGTAGGGCTAGAATCACAACATATTAAACCCGAAAGTGCCTACAACGATGATTTGCAAGCGGTTATCCAAGATCTATCCGATAAACAATTAGCCGTGGAATCCGATGGCGCAAAGGTGGTATTTCTGGAGGAATTAGCCGATAAAAATGGCGATCCATCACCGATGATTGTACAAAAATCTGGCGGTGGCTTTCTGTATGCCACCACTGATTTAGCCGCTCTGAGATACCGAGTTAAGCAACTCAACGCCGAGCGTATTTTGTACTTTATCGATGCCCGCCAATCACTGCATATGAAGCAGGTATTCGCCACCG
>Ga0066379_10000228_pt1 | contig 12873 bp, 14 predicted proteins | sample Knorr_S23_td_250_FD_70951 | JGI IMG/M metagenome (GOLD analysis project Ga0066379, IMG submission 70951) | Marine microbial communities from Southern Atlantic Ocean transect - Knorr_S23_td_250_ad_251m_LV_A | ecosystem: Environmental > Aquatic > Marine > Oceanic | place: Southern Atlantic ocean...
ATTTGGCTAATTTTCGTTGATTTAAAAGCAAAAAAAACACTTTTTTTGCTTTTTAGCCGCTTAAATCAAGGCTAAGAGCCCAATTTTTATTGGCTAACAGGTATCAAATAATTAGATTTATTCTGCATCAAGAGCAACATTAGAGACCACTGCATTAGGGTCATACTCACTCATAGGTCGTTAAAAATAGGCTCAAAATACCCAAACCACTAGCTCCGCTCGCGGGGCAGGCTCTCCTCATTTACTCCATGTAAACTCCGGTATTTCGCCTATTTTTGCCTACTCTGACTATCGTCTTACCTCTAATGCAGTGGTCTCCATTAGTAGACGATTCCTATCAGATTGGAAACATTTTCAGGTAACCGCGATGCACGAGGTCTGGTGAAAATTCACTATTGGATGGCTAGGAATGATCTTTATTGTTCTAGATTTGCAGCGGAAATTGATATGATGTGCAGGGTAGAAAATTTTTTGATCCAAATGGGGATATTAAGCCCTAGAAAAGTATTTGATTAGTAACCATATGGGTGCCGAGTAGCAAGCATAGAGGGCTATTTAACTGACTAGACGAGCAAAATGAATATAAAAAAAGGAATATATAGACACTTTAAAGGCAATAAATACCAGGTTATTGGCGTGGCTAAACACAGTGAAAGCCAAGATTATCTGGTTATTTATCGGCCTCTCTATGGTGATGGTGGATTATGGGTTCGCCCGCTACAGATGTTTGTTGAAAAGGTCGAGGTCGAGGGACAAATGCTTCCGCGTTTTGAGTTTATAGAGCATTGTGATTGATGATTTTAGTCACTAACAAGGTCTCGATACCACTCTCGGAGGTTGAATTGACCGCTATTCGGGCCAGTGGCCCCGGTGGTCAAAATGTTAATAAGGTATCCTCCGCGGTGCATCTGAGGTTTAATATTGTCGAATCTTCGCTGCCTGATGTTTACAGGCAGCGACTTCTATCCCTCAGGGATCAGCGCATCTCAAAAGAGGGAGTAATTATTATTAAGGCACAGCGTTATCGCAGTTGGGATAAAAATCGTTTAGAGGCGGTACAGCGTTTACAAGCGCTATTGCGGTCGGTAACTCGAACCCCCAAGGTGCGCAAGGCCACTGTGCCAACTAAGAGCTCACAAAAAAAGCGCCTGGATAGCAAAACTCAACAGAGCCGCAAGAAAACTTTGCGCGCCAAGCCCTCAGTTGATGGATAGGCGAGAAAGACGTTTATGACTGAACATGCCTTTGAATTACTGACCCCAGATATGATTATGGATGCGGTTGAAAGCTGTGGTTATATAACCGATGGTCGATTGCTGGCGCTAAACAGCTATGAAAATAGAGTTTATCAGGTGGGTATAGATGAGAGTCAGCCGTTAATTGTTAAGTTCTACAGGCCAGAGCGATGGAATGTTCAGCAGATAGAGGAGGAGCATCAGTTTTGCTTTCAATTACAGGAGCAAGAATTGCCCGTAGTCTGCCCATGGCTCAATCACTCGAACCAATCTTTGCAGCATCATATGGGATTCACCTTTGCCCTGTACCCGCGCCGAGGTGGGCATGCGCCGGAGTTGGATAATTTGGATAATCTATTGATTTTGGGGCGGCTATTGGGGCGGTTTCACGCTGTGGGTTCAAGCGCAGATTTTAAGTGGCGCCCCAAATTGGATATTCAAGCCTTTGGCTGGCAGCCCTACGAGTTTATCAGCGAGCATTTTATTCCCTCGGAGCTGCGCTCTGCCTATGACACACTGCTTCCTGATGTGCTTGGTAAATGCCAGAGGATACTAGATGATTTTGGAGAGATAAATTGGATAAGAGTTCATGGAGACTGCCATTCAGGCAATATTTTATGGCGGGATGACAATCCTCACTTTGTGGATTTCGACGATGCGCGCATGGCGCCGGCAATCCAAGATTTGTGGATGTTGTTATCGGGAGATAGCCATGAGCAAAGAGCCCAGCTATGCGAGCTGGTTGAGGGCTACGATGAGTTTTATCAGTTTGATGCTCGCGAACTCGCATTGATTGAGGTGTTGCGCACATTGCGTATCATCCACCACAGCGCATGGATTGCGCGCAGATGGTCGGACCCCGCTTTCCCCCGTGCTTTTCCCTGGTTCGAATCGCCCCGTTATTGGAGTGAGCATATACTGACTTTGCGGGAACAATTTGCGGCTTTGGATGAGCCTCCTCCGGTATTGCATCTTTGACTATTGATGCATGATTCAGATAGGGGTTAAAAATACTTTATCTTTATATGTTTTACTCAGTAAAATAGTTGCCCGAACATAGGTTTTTCCAATTAACAGTAGAGGTGTTGTGTGAGCGATTTTCCCATAGAGTTAAAATATGCAAGTAGCCATGAATGGGCGAGGTTAGAGAGTGATGGGATGGTTGTTGTCGGCATTACCGATCATGCTCAAGATGCATTGGGCGATATAGTTTATGTTGAGCTTCCAGAGCTGGGTGCTGAGGTTGACGCTGGTGCCGAGGTGGCTGTAGTGGAATCCGTAAAAGCGGCCTCAGATATCTACGCTCCTGTAGGTGGTGAGATTGTGGGGGTCAATTCCGCTCTCGAAGATGAGCCTGAGCTGGTCAACAACAGCGCCTATGAAGATGGCTGGCTGTTTGCAGTTAAAGTTAGTGACGACCAAGATCTTGGCGAATTGATGGATGCTGAGGGTTATCAGCAGGCAATTGAAGAGGCGTAGGCCCATTCCTGGGTTGCCTAATCTCGCAGTGAAATAATTTGCCAATTTCTGGATGTGGCTTGGTTGAGCAATGCTGAATCTGGGTCTACTGCTACTGGGTGAGCAACTTCCAGCAACATGGGTAGATCATTAATTGAATCCGAATAAAAATAACTGCCATCGCTGTGTGCTCGGTGGTCGCAAAGCCATTGCTTAAAGCGTTCGACTTTTCCTTCCCTGTAGGTGGGAGTGCCCAAAATCTGACCTGTGTATGCGCCACCCATTATTTCCAACTCGGTGGCGATAAGATCTTCAATGCCCAAGGCATTGCAGATGGGCTCAACAATAAAGCGGTTGGTCGAGGTGATAACCAGTAGGCGGTCTCCCGCCTGCCGGTGGCGCTCTAACAAATGCTGTGCTTTGTTGAGCATCATAGGCTTAATTACCTCTTGCATAAATATTTGATGCAATTGCTGAAGTTCGGCCATGGGGATTCTTGTCAGCGGTTCTAGAGAGAATTCAAGATAGGCATAGATATCTAAGCATCCAGCTTCATAATCTGCGTAGAAGCGATCATTCATGGCCCTGCAGTAATCGCGTTCTACCTTGCCCTGAGAGACTAAAAATTCGCCCCAGCTGTGATCGCTATCGCCGGCGATTAAGGTATTGTCCAAGTCAAAGATGGCCAGTGCCATAGGGAAATTCAATCCAGTCTATAAGGTTATTTGCGATGCTCAAGGATAGCGGTGATACCCAATAGGCTCAAGAGAAAATTGCTGAGTTCTCGAGACTGAGGCCTTTTCACAGATAGAGATTTTGGTTTTAGACAGGGCAAGATCGCACGCAATAAGAGAGTTTAACGCCCTGTGAAGGCAAAAGATCATTTGTGCAAAGGTCTCAGACTGTGGAACAATGGAGTTCCAAAAATAACTTCAGGTGGTATTTTACATTGGTAGATCAGGATGGATTTCGTGCAAATGTAGCCATGGTGATTGGCAATGGTCGCGGTCAGGTATTTTGGGCTAAGAGAGTGGGCCAAAGGGCTTGGCAATTTCCTCAGGGGGGCATTGACCGCGGCGAGTCTGCGGAGCAAGCGCTGTACAGAGAGCTGCACGAAGAAGTGGGCTTGGAGCCCGGCGATGTTAAAATTGTCCAGCAGAGCAAAAGATGGTTGCGCTACCATATACCGGAGAAGATGCAGCGCAAGCATTCAATGCCGCGCTGTGTAGGTCAAAAACAGCGATGGTTTTTTTTGCAACTGATTGGCGATCAGAAAAAGATTAATTTTGATGCTACCGGCAATCCTGAGTTTGATGCTTGGGAATGGGTCAACTACTGGTATCCAATCAATGTTGTGGTGCCATTTAAGCAAAATGTCTATCGCAAAGCTCTCGCTGAATTCGCCCCAGCCAATGCTCGTTTTCAAAAGCGGAGAAAACACAGATAAATGAATATATTGGACTCTCTAAGAACCATAGTTCAGGAAGTAAACAGCGCCCGCAGTTTGCCTGAGGTACTGGCTATTATTGTTAGAGAAGTGCAGACAGCCATGGGTGCTGAAGTCTGTTCAGTGTATTTGTTTGACGAAACAGACCAGCGTTATGTACTGATGTCAACTAGGGGACTGCGTCAACAGTCAATCGGCAAGGTGCGGCTGGCCATGGGGGAAGGTTTGGTAGGGTTAGTGGCAGCCAAGGAAGAGCCCCTCAATCTGCAGGATGCGGATAAACACCCCAACTTTGCTTATTTTGAAGAAATTGGCGAAGAGGTTTTTCATTCGTTTTTGGGCGCGCCAATTATTCATCACCGCAAGGTCTTGGGTGTATTGGTGCTGCAGCAGCGAGCTCAGCGACGCTTTGCCGCTGAGGAAGAGGCTTTTGTGGTGACGGTTTGTGCTCAGTTATCTGGTGCTATCGCCCATGCCGAAGCCACTGGTGCCCTGCGCCAGTTAGCGTCTGCTGGTAGGGGAAAGAGTAGAGAGGCAGTTTTTCGCGGTATTCCCAGCTCCTCAGGGGTGGGGATTGGTCATGTTGTGTTGGCCCAGCAGGAGGTGGATCTTGCCTCTGTGCCGGAGCGCTACACATTGGACGCCAAGGCCGAAGTGGGTACTTTCAGAGAAGCCTTAAAATTAGCCAAACAGGATATGCGCAATCTCGGCACTGGGTTGGAAGGCAAGCTTAGCTCTGAGGAATTAGCACTATTTGATGTTTATATTCGTATGCTTGATGACGACTCATTGGGCGGCGAGGTGATTGAGATAATCAAAGCTGGGCAGACAGCGCAGAGTGCTTGGAGTTCGGTGATTCTGGAGCATGTGCGTACTTTTAGGCAGATGGAAGATTCTTATCTGCGTGAACGGGCCGTGGATGTAGAGGGTCTTGGTAAGCGGGTTCTGGGGTATCTGCAGCAGACCGATAGACAGCAGGCTCCGTTGCCACGGCGCATTGTGTTGGTTGGTGAAAATCTCTCGGCAACAGCGTTAGTTGATATACCAGTGGATCGCTTGGTTGGGATTATTTCTCTTAAGGGAGCCAGTAATTCCCATATGGCGATTGTCGGCAGAGCATTGGGTATTCCAACGGTTATGGGTGCAGTTGATATGCCCTGCGCTGAGCTTGAGGGGCAAGAATTAATTGTCGATGGGTTCACCGGTGATGTGATAAGTCATGCCACCAGAACTTTGCGGCGCACCTACTTGCAGCGGCAAAGGGAAGAGCAAACCCTTGTTAAGGGTTTGCAAAAATTGCGCGATGTTCCCTGTAAAACCACAGATGGTTGCAGTTTTTCCCTATGGGTTAATACTGGATTGCGACATGACAGTATTCAATCCTTGCGCAGCGGTGCAGAGGCGGTTGGACTGTTTCGTACAGAAATACCCTTCCTGTTGAGGTCCAGCTTTCCAACCGAAGATGAGCAGATAGTTACTTATCGCGAGCATTTGCAGGCCTTTGCTCCTAGCCCGGTGACCATGAGAACCTTGGATATAGGTGGAGATAAGGATCTGCCCTATTTTCCGATTGAGGAAGAGAATCCATTTCTAGGTTGGCGTGGTATTCGCATTTCCCTAGATCATCCGGAGATCTTTTTGGTGCAAATTCGCGCGTTGTTACGTGCTAGTGAGGGGCTCGATAACCTGCGCATCATGTTGCCAATGATCAGCAATCTCTCCGAGCTTGACAGTGGCTTAGCGCTGATTCGTCGAGCTCACAAAGAGTTGACCGAGGAGGAGGGATATAATATCCAAATGCCGCCACTAGGGGCTATGATCGAAGTGCCGGCCGCGGTTTATCAGGTTGCAGAGATAGGCCGTCGGGTCGATTTTATGTCGGTTGGCACCAACGATCTGACACAGTATCTGCTCGCGGTGGACCGCAATAACCCCAGAGTCGCAGATCTCTACGATTCACTGCACCCCAGTGTGCTAAGGGCGTTAAAAAGCATTCACCAGCAGGCCTCATCGGTCAACTGTCAGCTCAGCGTCTGTGGTGAAATGGCAGGAGACCCCCTGAGTGCGGCGGTGCTTCTGGGTCTGGGCTATAAGAATTTTTCCATGAGCGCAACCTCATTGTTGAGGGTTAAATCCATGTTGCTCAATATCAGCCGCGAAAGAATTACTGACTTGGTTGAGCGTGCGTTGCGGCTGTCTGATGGGGCGTCGGTGGTTGATTTTTTATCTAATGCTTTAAACCTAAATTTATCAATTGAGCGCTAATAGGAGCAAATTAACAATGAGTAGAAATCCATTATTAAAATTTTTCGTAAAGGAATATCGGAAAAAGGTTGCCAAGCGATTGTTCATCGAAGCGGACGGTGTTGTTAACAGGGGTCCATTTAAAGGCATGCACCTTGGGGAAAAAATACATTGGGGCAAAGCCGACGTTGCGGGGAAGATTTATGGGTTATACGAATCTGAAGTGTTAAATGTTATAAAAAACAAAACATTCAGCTCATTGATTAATCTGGGTGCTGCTGATGGTTATTACCCCATAGGTATGTTGAAACAAAATATGATTAAGCATGCCTACTGTTTTGAGGAACATCCCCTTGGGAGAAAGTACATTAATGAGAATGCCCGACTTAACGACATTAGCAGCGGCATAAGCATTTATGGTAGAGCAGATTCACAGTTTCATAACCAGCTTCCCAAAGGTGTTGCCGGCGAAAATAACTTAGTTTTGTGTGATATTGAGGGCGGTGAATTTGATTTATTCAATGATGAGGTGGTTGCGGCCTTTAGTAATTCCATATTTATTGTTGAGATCCATGATTGCAAAGTTGATGAAGGTAAAAAGAAAAGGCAAGCACTGATTGATACCTTTAAAGGCTTTGACGTAGAGATGGTGAAATCTAAACCTAAGCAATGGTCTGATATAGCTCAAATAACCGCATTAAGCGATAATGATAGAGCTTTGGTGTGTTCCGAGGGTCGGCGGGTCCTTGGAGAGTGGTTGATTGCAACCCCTAAAAAATAGGCGGTTATATACTTCGCAAGCTATGCAAACCAAGTGTATAGCTGACATTTTAATTTTTTCTACTTTTCATCGTGGTAGCGCGTGACACAGGGTTAAAAAAACCGCTATGATCGGCGTTCAAATTTACGTTTCGGCCGCTTAGCATGGTTTTGCATCCAGATATAGATCCTGTTGCCATTAGTCTCGGACCTCTGCAAGTCCACTGGTACAGTCTTATGTACCTTATTGCCTTTGCCTGTGCATGGTTTATAGCGCTGCGGGCTAGCCGACGCTCTTGGTCGCCTGTCAAGCCAACACAGGTTGAAGATCTTATTGTCTATGGTGCCTGGGGTGTTCTTTTAGGGGGGCGTCTGGGCTATATGTTTTTTTATAGCCTCGATAAATGGCTGGCCGATCCGGCGATGCTGTTCAGGTTATGGGAAGGGGGCATGTCTTTTCATGGTGGTTTGATCGGGGTTATCGTTGCGATTTATGTGTTTGCACGCAAACAGCGGATTCCTTTCCTTGCTGTCGGTGACTTTGTCGCTCCTCTAGTGCCCAGTGGATTGCTTTTTGGACGAATCGGAAACTTTATTGGGCAGGAGCTCTATGGGCGTCCTACCGAGGTGCCTTGGGCGATGCTATTCCCTTCAGATCCATTGCACTTAGGACGTCATCCGTCGCAACTGTACGAGGCTTTCTTGGAGGGCTTTGTATTATTCTTTATTGTGCAATTTTATGCGCGCAAGCCGAGATTATTTGGCGAAGTGGGCGGCGTATTTTTAATCGGTTATGGCCTGTTCCGCTTTATGGTTGAAGTTGTCCGCGAGCCAGATGCGCAATTCACTGGGCAGGTGGCGCTGTTGGAATCATTTAGCTGGATGACGCGGGGTCAAGCCCTGTGCATTCCAATGATACTGCTAGGTTTGTGGCTATTGCGAAAATCGCTACCGTTGGTTGGTTCCAGACCCAACAAAGCAATCCATTAATAGGGTGAAAAAAATAAAAGGCAAAAAATGAAGCAATACTTGGATCTAGTCAAACATATAGTTGATCAAGGTGTGTTCAAGGAGGACCGCACAGGCACAGGCACTTTAAGTGTTTTTGGTTATCAGATGCGCTTTGATTTGCAACAGGGTTTTCCCTTGGTCACTACCAAAAAAGTACATCTAAAATCGATTCTTCATGAACTGCTGTGGTTTATTAGTGGCGATACCAATATCCGCTATTTGGTGCAAAATGGCGTCGGCATCTGGAATCAGTGGCCCTATCAAAGTTGGTTGCGCCAAACTGGAGCTGATCAAAAACTTGAGATGCACTCGGACGAATGGAAGGTGGGACTTAAAGAATTTGTTGAGCGTATTAAGACCGATGATGATTTTGCTCAGCAGTACGGTGATTTGGGGCCAGTTTATGGTCGTCAGTGGCGCAATTTTGAAGGCGTGGATCAGTTGGCGCAGATAGTTGATGATATTAAATCGAACCCAGATTCTAGGCGCTTGATTGTCTCTGCTTGGAATCCAAAAGATATACCGGTGATGGTTAAATCTGGTTTGCCACCCTGCCATAGCCTATTTCAATTTTATGTCTCCGAAGGGCGTCTCTCCTGTCAGCTTTATCAGCGCAGTGCCGATGTGTTTTTGGGCGTGCCTTTTAATATAGCATCCTATGCGGCACTGACCATGATGATTGCGCAGGTGACCGGCTTGCAATTGGGTGACTTTGTGCACAGCTTTGGCGATGCTCATCTGTATACCAACCATATGCAGCAAATTGAGACACAGTTGTGTAGAGATACCCTGCCGCTGCCAACCTTAAAAATAAATCCACAGGTAAACAGTCTGTTTGATTTTGTCTATGAAGATTTTGAATTGCAGGATTACCAGTCTCACGGCGCCATTTCCGCGCCAGTAGCGGTGTAAGGATATTCAATGAAAATTGCCCTGATTGTGGCGCTTAGCCAAAACCATGTTATCGGTTGCGATAATCAGTTGCCTTGGCATTTACCAGAAGATCTTAAGTACTTTAAATCGGTGACCATGGGCAAGCCGGTGTTGATGGGCAGAAAAACCTTTGACTCCATTGGGCGGCCATTACCCGGACGTGCCAATATAGTGATTACTCGAGATGCTCAATGGACAGCCGATGGGGTAGAGGTTGTCACGGATATACAGGCGGCGTTAGCGGCAGGTGAAAAAGCCTGTAAAGCGGCCGGTGGCGATGAGATTATGGTGATCGGTGGTGCGCAAATTTACCAAAAATTTCTGCCTCTCGCCGATAGGTTGTATCTCACCAGAGTGGAGGCGCAAGTGGAGGGCGATGCATTTTTTCCGGAAATTGATTCGACGCAGTGGCAGCAGGTCGCTGAGGAGGTCCCAGAAAAAATTGATAGTCATCCCTATCGTTTTTTGATTTTTGATCGAGTTTGTAGTTCAGATATAACTGGATTACTGTTATAGTTGCGCCCCTAGACGCGGTGGAGCGGATTAGTATCCCTTTGCCGTCTTATGTTGAATTGATATTTTTTTGCTAAGTATCAAAAGATAAATTGATTCTTCGTTTTAAGGCTGTTAAAAAGTCGACCCGAAACACAAAGTGCTCGATTTCAAAATAAAAATTTGAAGCTGAGTTAGAAAAAGTAACCAATCCGATAGACCCAAATTGAGGGAACTATGAATAAGCAACCACTAAAAGCATTGGCATCTATAGCCTTTTTTGCTTTTGCTGTATCTGCTGTGGCTGAGGAAGCCGCTGTGGTAGAGCGAACAGCAGAGGTAAGTGATGTTCTAAACGCTGGAGCCGAGAAGGTTAGAGCGGCAAAAAAATCTCAACTGAAGGTTGATCGCATTGCCGACCAAACGGATGGCCTGTTACAAGAATTTAAGCAGACCAACAAGCAGATCGAATCGTTGAGGGTTTACAACTCGCAACTTGAGCGTCAGATTGTCAGCCAGAAGAAAATGATGGCCGAGCTTGAAGAATCAATTGAGAACGCCACGGTTATCGAGCGCGGCATCTCACCTTTAATGGCTAATATGCTGAGTGCACTAGAAGATTTTGTAGAGCTAGATGTGCCATTCAAAAAAGAGCGGCGAGCACAGGCTATTGATGAGCTCTATGTGAACCTCGATAGCGCTAAATTCTCAGCAGCTGAGAAGTTTCGTCAGATTCTAGAGGTTTACGATATTGAGTCTGAGTATAGCCTGTCGATGGAATCTTACGTTGATCAGATCGATATAGAGGGCAATGGTTCCGAAGTAGAGGTGCAGATGCTGAGGATTGGTCGTGTAGCGCTGATGTACCAGAGTAAAGACAAATCTCGAGCAGGCGTTTGGGATAAGACCTCCAAGAGCTGGCAACCTCTGGGTTCTGAATATCGTCGCGCAGTGGATCAGGCGATCCGTATTGCCGTGAAGCTATCGCCTCAGGATGTTATTGAAATGCCGATTACAGCGCCGGAGGCAGCACAATGAATAATAAATTGATGACTATTTTTGTAGCACTATTTGCAGCCGTTGCCCTGTCGACGCCGGTGGTGGCGAGCGAAGCGAAATCCCTTATCGAACTACTGGATATGATTGAATCGGCAAAGATCTCGGAAACTGCAGAGTCTCGTCAGCGTGAGGCCAACTTTTTGAAAGATCAGCGCAAGCAAAACCAGCTATTGAAAAGCGCCAAGAATACCAAGACAGCTGAAGAGCGTCGTTCCGATCGATTAGAGCAAATTATTCGCGATAACGATATAAAACTGGCGGCACTTCGCGAGCAGCGTGATAAGCGCTTGGGCTCTCTTAAAGAGCTGTTTGGTCATCTCACTGGTAGCGCTGGTGATTTGCGCAGTAGACTCAATCAATCGATTGTCAGTGCTCAAATCCCAGGGCGTACAGAATTCCTCGATGGGCTTATTGATAAGATGAGTAGTGATACTAGGCTGCCTTCAATTGAAGATATTGAAAAGCTCTGGTACGAGCAGCAGCGTGAGATGGTTGAAAGCGGACGCGTGGTGAAATTTAAGCGCACAGTACTGCGCGCCAATGGCGAGCCGCATGAAATGGAAGTGGTGCGCGTTGGTACTTATAACCTGTTGGCCAATGGTATGTATTTAGAATACAGCCCAGAGTCTGGTTTGGTATCCGAATTGACCCGCCAGCCCTCGGGCTATAGTGGCGGTGCCGAGGATTTGCAGAGCGCTACCTCAGGGCTTACCAAAGTGGGTCTAGATCCCACGGGGCCATTTGGCGGCGGTCTTCTCGCGGCGTTGATTAATACACCTACATTAATTGAGCGCTGGCATTTTGGTGGTATTGTCGGCTATGTGATTACTGCGGTATTTGCCTTTGCGATCATTTTGGCAATCTGGCGTTTTGTGGTGCTATTTGGTATGTCGCGCGGGGTTAAAGCACAGCTCGGTACTCAATCTGCCAACACCAGCAATCCTCTTGGGCGAGTGCTTAAAGTGGCAGCCGATAATCCAGGCTTGGATGCAGAGTCTCTCGAGCTTAAGTTGCACGAGGCAGTGCTTAAAGAGCGGCCCGATATTGAATCTGGTTTAAATCTGCTGAAAATTATCGCCATGGTGGCACCGCTATTGGGTCTGTTGGGTACGGTAACCGGTATGATTATTACCTTCCAGATGATTACCCTGTTCGGTGCTGGTGATCCCAAGGCGATGGCCGGTGGTATTTCTCAGGCGTTGATTACCACGGTATTGGGTCTGGTAGTAGCCATTCCGACAGTGCTATTGCACACCTTGGTCAACGGCAAGGCTCAGGGCATTCTGCATATTCTTGAAGAGCAGAGCGCAGGTATAGTTGCGGGTTCTCTAGAGGAACGCTGAGATGAGCATGTTCTTCGTTGATACCTGGGCAGAGCTTGGAAAATTTATGGATTCGGGCGGTATGGTCCTGTGGGCCATTGTCGTCCTGTTATTTGTAATGTGGACCCTGCTCTTTGAGCGCATGTGGTATCTGCGATCCGTGGTTGGCAAAGATGTACAGATGGCCCTTGATGAGTGGGAAGACAGGGCTGAACGCAAGTCGAAAACCGCCCGTCAAATCAGGGAAAAGCTGATTTCTGAAGTCAGCATCAAAATTGATGAAAACCTAATGATGATCAAGACATTGGTGGCGGTGGCGCCACTGTTTGGTCTGCTCGGTACCGTGACCGGTATGATTGTGGTGTTCGATGTAATGGCATTTACCGGTGGTGGTGATGCCAAGGCGATGGCGGGTGGCGTTTCACAGGCAACTGTTCCAACCATGTCTGGTATGGTGGCCGCCCTTTCCGGGGTGTTTGGACTGACCTATGTAGAACGAGAGGCAGAGCGAGAAAAGCATCTGTTAGAAGACCATCTGACAATGGATCACTAATTGGGTTTGGATAGCTACTATCAGCCTGTGAGAGTTAACTATGCGCGATAGAACAAATAAATCACAACAGCAGGGTCAGGCGATTGATTTGACGCCAATGCTCGATGTGGTTTTTATTATGTTGATCTTTTTTATTGTTACCGCCTCGTTTATTAAGCTACCTGGTGTTGAGGTTAATAAGGTTGATGCCACTACCGCAGATCCCTATAAAAAAGTGGCTATTTTGGTGGCGGTGAGCGATACCAATGAATTTTGGATTGATAAAAAAAGAGTTGAGACGACCGCTCTAAAAATTAATTTAACTAGATTATTTAATGAAAACCCGAAGGGCGGCATGGTGATCCAAGCCGATAATGATTC
>Ga0066379_10000237_pt1 | contig 12512 bp, 7 predicted proteins | sample Knorr_S23_td_250_FD_70951 | JGI IMG/M metagenome (GOLD analysis project Ga0066379, IMG submission 70951) | Marine microbial communities from Southern Atlantic Ocean transect - Knorr_S23_td_250_ad_251m_LV_A | ecosystem: Environmental > Aquatic > Marine > Oceanic | place: Southern Atlantic ocean...
GTTACAGCAACATCCTGAGTCACAACATACAACAAGAATGAACTGAACGTGTTCTCACCCTGCGATGGAACCTCAACCGTGTATGAAGCAACATCAGCACCCGATACGGTCACTGTCGCAGTATCATACGCCGGATCAACATCTGGATAAGCAAGACGCTCTAGTCTGAAGCGCACATCAGCTGATCCACCATCAGCAACAGAACCGTTAAAGGTAATGCTACCCGCTTCAGTGAAGCGCAGTGGGTAAAGATCAGTATTCATATTGGCAAAACCAGCCCAACCTTCTGCACCAGCTGGGAACGTGTAAGCATCATCTGCTACCGTTGTTCCACCAAAGGCTTCTGAGAAGGCAGCTAATGTTGAATCTGCTGGCTCTGGTTCTGGCTCAGCCGCTGCTGTGCCAGCACATGCATCGTATGCGTTAGACGCATCACCTGAACCCAGCACCCATACACGGTTTGCCCAACCACTGTAATCAGTGATCAATGCACCACCGTCAATCTCTGCTGTACATTCTCCGCCAGCTGCATTGTCAATAAGGTTCTCTTGAACCCCATCAACAACCCAGAGATACTGCATATTCTCAGCTGGAGCCGCTAAGGTGACGGTCCATGTGCCGTCACCGTTACTCGACGCTTCAGGACCACCTGCCGGGTCCCAACTCCACCAAGGACCAGTCATACGAACTGATGCTGCACCCTCTGGCGCTGATACTGTTAGATTTAGATCTTCGGCCTGAGCTGTAACAGCAAAGGAAGAAGCCAGCAAAACTGCAATAGCAAGCATTGAAGACTTTATGTTACGAAGAACACCGGAAATATATGATGACGTTACAGATATTAGATGGCACATATTATTATTTTCCACACTTATTTACTTTTTTGTTATCACAGGAAACCCACCTATTTATAATTAAATAGAATGTGAAAATTTACCTGGATACCCCTCTTATAACTAATTTTTTTATTACTTTGACGACCAGAATGATTAAAACTCAAACCATTAGTTCATCTTTAATTATTTTTATAGGCCGATCTCAATCAAGGCCTGTGGCGGCTTCAGAGCGATGATCACGTCTTAAAAAACGGGAACTCACGGCTATTTTTACCTATACCAGTGCCCTATACTCTAAGATTTAAATCAAGGAGTCAATAGTTAAATTATAATTTTTCACTGACAAGCTGGGTAAATTAGACCTGAATAAGCCAATTAGAATTAGCTGGATGGTAACGACTGAGAATCTCCCAGCATAACACTAATCCAACGGGTATCTTCGTTGGCGGCCAGTGCAATCTTAACCATAATAGTTAAAGGAATAGATAGTAGCATCCCCACAGGGCCAAGCACCCAGCCCCAAAAAACTAAGGATACAAAGACAACCAGCGGTGAAAGATTTAGACCCTTGCCCATCCAGCGCGGCTCAATGGCGCTGCCCATAATAAAGTTTATTACCGCAAAACCCAATAGAGTTAGACCCGCGCTACCAACACCTAGCTGCACTAGGGCGAGAAGCACGGCCGGCACAGCGGCGATAAATGAACCCACTGTGGGCACAAAGTTAAGCAAGAACGCAATTAACCCCCACACAACAGCATAGTCGACCCCAAGAATGGTCAACCAGATATAAATCAATACACCGGTTACCGCACTAATAGCTGCCTTAATAGCTAGGTAGCCATGAATACTGGCGGATAATTCGTCCAACCATGCTTGTGAGCTCTTGTCGCCACGGGCCATGCGAAGCTTATCGCCAAAACGGGTGTTTTCCGCCAGTATAAAAATAACCGTTAGCAGTATTAACACTGAATTAGTCATAACATTACCAAAGGATGCTAGCGCACTGCCTACCCATCGCATTACCGCGCTTGGATCAAAGCTGTTTTGCCACTGCTGGGCATCTATGTCTATGCCACGCTGAGCAAGCCCCTGCTGAATAGCCTCACTCATAACCCCTAGCTTGGCAGAATAAACCGGAATATCTTGACGAAAGCTATCCACCGATGAACCAATCACCGCACCCAGTATCAGTCCAATCAACAGAATCAATAAAATAATTAGCAAGATGGCAATACTACCCGGCACCCGCCGTTGTTTTAGCCAAGCTAGCAGAGGAGAGACTATCATGGCTATAAATACCGCCAATAAAAACGGCACTACTAAGGAAGAAGCCATTTTTAGCCCAGAAACCACAACCACAAAGGCGGCAAATACAATTAAGAATTTAGCGATAGGTGCTTGGTGAGTAGTCATAGGTTATTTTGAAGCCTCGATTTTTGCATCAACCTGCTGTAGCAGTTCAGTTAATTTCTGGCGACTAGACTCTGAAAAGACCAGCTTGCCCTGCCGCTCAGTTATTTCAGGCGATAACATAGCACATTCACAACGAATTTGGTCTAACTCTGCATCTTGACGTATGGGTATACCGATAAATACATCCCAGTCGGCAGTGGTTGCCTGTCCTGAAATAGCTAGCTTAAGAATATTTTGAACATTAACTGCCTGCACCTGATACACCGGCACACCAATATAGCGGAATAGCACTAGTGCGATTACTAGAACAATAAATGACAGTAATAGGGTAAAAATAAAGCTACTCATTATTAAAACTGATCAGGAAACTTGCCTTTATACTGTGTATACCACTGCTTAATATTTTTAATATCCGTCTGGTTATCGCCGGTGGGCTCATACATATCACCCAACACAACACGCTTATTTGCAAAATCTAAGGCACCCATTTGAATTTTACACTGACTGGCCTCGGCAATACGTAAAAAACCAGTTTTCCATTTTTTCACTTTTTTTCGCGTACCCTCGGGGGCTATTACAATCACAATACCTTCGTGCTTATCAACCAACTGATTAACATGGTCTATAACACCCTCAGGGTTTTGGCGATTAACCGGAATACCACCCAACCAGCGCATAAACCATTTAAAGCCCGGTACAAAAATAGTATGTTTACCCAAAAAATGTAGACGCACATTTAAACCCAATAGGGTAGCGATACCAAAAACCGCATCCCAGTTAGAGGTATGGGGCGCCGCGGTGATTAACAACCGTTCGGCATTAGCGATACTACCCTCAACTCGCCAGCCCATCAGGCGTAAAAAAGTTTTGCCGAACCACTGAGTAAATGCACTGCGGTTAGCACGCAAATGCTCGGGGCATTGACTCTGTTGCAAAGCGGGTTGTTTTTTAGCCATGCTTACCTCAGCTTTCTTTCTTCAGCTTTCTTTCTAATGTTCTCGCGTTGCTCTAAAGTCAATATCGGGGAAGCGCTCTTCAGCAAGGGACAGATTAACTCGAGTTGGAGCTAGGTAAGTCAGGTGCCCACCGCCATCTATCGCTAAATTATCTTCCGCCTTATTCCTCAGTGCTTCTATTTTTTTATTATCGTCCGCTTCAGCCCAACGCGCCGTATAGACATTCACCGGCTCGTAAATTGCCTCAACCCCATATTCTTCTTTTAATCTAAATGCTACCACATCAAATTGCAGCTGCCCTACGGCTCCCACAATAATGTCATTATTCTTAAAAGGAAAAAATACCTGAGTACTACCCTCTTCTGACAATTGGCGAATACCATTTTGTAATTGTTTTGCTCTAAGCGGGTCTTTTAGCCGAATACGCTTAAACAGCTCCGGGGCAAAGTGCGGAATACCACCAAACTTTAGCTCTTCACCCTCGGTAAAGGTATCACCAATCTGAATGGAACCATGATTATGCAAGCCGATAATATCACCTGCTACTGCCTGCTCAACCGAAATGCGCTCACCCGCCTTAAAGCTAAAGGCATCAGAAACTCGCATATCCTTGCCGGTACGCACATGCTTCATTTTCATACCTTTGGTATAGGTGCCGGAACAGATACGCATAAAGGCAATACGGTCACGGTGCTTGGGGTCCATATTGGCTTGAATTTTAAATACAAAGCCGCTGAATTTATTATCACTGGCCAATACTTCTCGCTGCTTGGCCTTACGCGGCTGGGGCGGCGGTGCCCAGCGCACAAAATCATCTAGCAGTTCGCGCACCCCAAAATTACCTAGGGCAGTACCAAAAAACACCGGGGTTAGCTTGCCGGATAAAAACTCTTCCATCTCAAATTGATGGGTAGCGCCTTTAACCAACTCTAATTCTTCTATTATATCATCGGCAAAATCGCCCAATGCCTCGCGCGCCTCGGGGGATTCCAAGCCCTTAATCTGAATATCGTCCATCAATTGATGGCCTTTGCCCTGCACATACACATGAATAGTATCGGTATACAGGTTATACACCCCACGAAAACCACGACCCATGCCAATCGGCCAGTTAATCGGTGCGGCTTTTATCTTTAATACATCTTCAACTTCATCCAGTAAATCAATCGGCTCGCGAATATCCCGATCCATCTTATTAATAAAGGATAGAATCGGCGTATCGCGCAAGCGACACACCTCCATTAATTTAATGGTTCTTTTCTCAACCCCCTTTGCACCATCAATCACCATTAGCGAGGAATCCACTGCGGTTAGGGTGCGGTAGGTGTCCTCAGAGAAATCTTCGTGACCCGGCGTATCCAGCAGGTTAACCGTACAATCGCGGTAGGGGAACTGCATTACCGATGAAGTAACCGAAATACCCCGCTCCTTTTCCATGGTCATCCAATCAGAGGTGGCATGGCGGTCGCTTTTTCGCCCCTTTACCGTCCCCGCCACCTGAATCAAGTTGCCCAATAACAGTAACTTTTCAGTAATGGTGGTCTTACCCGCATCGGGGTGAGAAATAATGGCAAAGGTGCGCCGATCTGAGGCTGGCTGGGTCATGTAGGTTATTCACAAAGGTTAAAAGCCGCGCATTATAACCTTGGCTTGCTATGGTTTCAGCTAATGATTTTAACAAGAGCTGCTGACGGCTATGCATGGCTTTTTTTAAAATAAAAAAGGGCGACTTAAAAGTCGCCCTAACTTTACCTCTGCCAACACTATAAATAACGCTCTATGTACAAGGTAAATATTACCTTTTTGCTTACCGTTTTATTCAAGACTGGTCGGGACTGAATAAATATTCATATCCTTTATGGTGCCCCATGTAGTCATTGTGCCATCAGCTTTTATTGCGGTAAATGAGCATTTAGTAGCTTTAATTGATATGTAACCCTTGTCAGAAGGGCCGCCATCTTCGCCACAGTTACCCTCTCTATAATACACTGGCGCTTCATCCCTGCGTTCTATGTTCTCAAAATCACTACCATCAATATAGTCAAACGGACGACGACCCCATGTTGTGATCGAGCCATCAGCAGTTAGCCCTGCAAAGGCGGTGGAAGTACTATAAATATTAATGTATCCGCTATCTGAAGGAGCACTGTGACAGTTTTTCTCCTTATTATAGGCTTGAAAACAACTATTAACAGATATGTAGTCTATTGAACCGTCATTCTCTGAGAGTAATACAGTACCAATACTATTACTGAACATCCTCACCCCAAATTCAAAAAATGCATCATCACCTATTGATAAATCATCTTGAGCCACAGGTGCCAGTATATTTTCGTACGGGGAATAAAGCTGAGTACCCCAAAAGTGTAGATTATCGTGATTATCAACTATAAATCCATCTGCATTAGAATGTACTCTTGCATCCTGAAGCTGTGCATCTGATAGATCACTTATACTTCTGGTACCCCGTCTAAGGCCCCGGTGATCAAGTTCTACAGTGAATATATGAGGTTGAGCAGGAGCTAGACTTTCAGTTCCATCATGTACAAGCGTATCGTGGTAACTAAGAAGGCTTTTTTTATCGACTTGGACCCAGATGCGCGCATAGTATTTTTTATTCATTTCAAGTATTTTCGCGACTTTTTTTGGCACCGAACTAAGATCACAGCCACCGGGTAATATCCAATTATATCGTCCTCGAGTTGTCTCACAAGTAAAATATACCGGCTTTATTACGTCACCTCGCATGGTGAACCCTCCATCGCTTGTGTCATATATATATTCTTCTGGATTCACTCCTGGCTCATAAAAAGCAATCAATCCTTGGATTTCACCAAAAGTTTCATATTGACCGTGATGAGCATTCCATTTTTGTTCTGGTTCGCTTACATAACGCAGTTCATGTTCTCCATCAGATGTCGCAAAATACTTATTAACGTTCGAAATTAAACCAAAATCCTCCCAACTATAAGGATCATTGTTGGGCTTTCGCCGTCCAGAGGTGCCTCCAATGTAGCTTGTTTGATAATCCGCCATTCCCCAAGTTTCGGCTTTGCCATTTGCTCTTATTGCAAAATACCCTTCAGTAAATTTTGAGGCGAAAATTCTAATATAACCACCCCCATCTGGCACAGCGTCAATCGGCTGCCCGGCAAAAGTCCATTGCTCAACGCTACCTTTATCGGTCAGTGCGATAAAGGTACCAGAGCCCTTATCTGCATGTATATCAATGTAGTTAGAGTTTGATGCAACTTTTTGCCAGACTATAGGTTGTTTTTCATCCCAAATGCTAATCGAACCGTCCTTTTTCAAGGCTATAAAGTGGTCCTCACTAGAGATTAGCTTAGCAACATTATCTATTTCACCTGTGCCTAGTTTATTCCAAGCGATAATCGAACCATCTTTTCTTTTAGCTGCGAAGGAAGAAGCACTGGTATAAATACTGGTAAAACTATCTTTGTCAGGCTTACGCTGCGAATCAACATATTCTCCTCCCCAAACTTCGATCGCGCCATTATTGTCTAATGCCGCATATGCATTCTTGGCAGGGTATATTTTGCTAAATTTACCATCAGGTTTTGTAAGATTTTTTCCCCAACCTATGATATTGCCTTTGTTATTTAGCAATGCCATTGAATTATCTGGACAGTTATTTGGGGCGTTGCCCTTATCGGTAGAGTAATTGTTCATACTGGAACAATCCATTGCCAAACCATAGTCATGCTTTACGACTAGAGGTCTTTGTGCTGCAAACAAACCTTCTTCATTTGATGCACCTGAATAGTCATTCTCGCAGACACCAGAGTTTTCACAATCTTCAGATATATTTTCCACCATTGCAAAAATATAATAGTCACCCTCAGGTAGCACTGAGGTATCCCATACAAAGCTTTTTTCACCTACAGTAGAATCACCAATTACTTCAGCCCATTCCGCTATATCAATGTCTTTATAAGAATCAATTGGTTTGACACTAATGGGGTGATCGGGATCAGGGTCCTCTTTTGGATTTTGCGTAGTCGAATGCCCGTTACTAAAATTTGAGTAATAAAGTTTCACTTTAGCCTTTTCGTTGTAATCAGGCATGGTCCACTCAATCACATACTCTTTATCCGCTGTTTTACCTACTTTAGGTGGGTAAATGGCATTCTTTTGCCACTTAATTTCGTAAAAACTCACTGCCTCTTGATAACAACTATCTTCTGGCTTGTATGCTTTAATCCGTGTTTCGGCCGCCGATTCACCCACATCAATTGCCGAATCATAATCAAAATCTACCTGACCACTAGAATCAACACCAAATAACAAAGATTCATCATAATCAACTTCATAGCTAATGCCTTTATCACCCCAACCATCAATTATATCTTTTCGATAAGTCTCGGTTTCGCCGTACATTAGAACGGGGTTTTCACCCTTAAATTGAATGGCTTGGTGCCCTTTTTCTTGGATATTGAGCTCATAGAATGCCTTAGCTTCAAGATACCGAGAATTTTTGGCAGCTGTTGCTATGATTTTTGTATTTCCCAATCCAACAACTGTAACCTTGCCATTATTATCAACCTTTGCGACAGACTCATATTCACTTTCATAGTCAACCTCAGCAAATAAATTAGTTTTAGGCTTTAAGGTAAAACTTTCACCACATTTCTTATTAAGAAAATGTGGGTTATTTGAGTTTGAAGACAAAAAATTATCAAAGGATATAACTTGAGATCCCGGTTTTACAATGAGGTTATATTCACCTGTTTCAATATAAGTTCCATCTGATGATGGCTGTTTCGCGGTAATTGTAGTTTTACCTGTATCGCCAAAAAATACCTTTCCATTATTTTCATCAACCGGAAGTAAGCTTGGGTTTGAACTGCTATAGGTCACTGGTTCATCACCACTTCCACCACTGGCTTGTCGTTGAAATGAGCCATTGTGAGTGTAGGTAATTTCGATGTCTTCACCCATAGATAAAGTCGACCGGATAGCTGGCTCTACTGTAAGCACATATTCAGCTGTTGCATCAAAATAATTCGGATCTTTCTTTATGGCGGTAATCGTAGTTTCACCGACACCAAGAATATTTACAATTCCATTATTTTCATCAACCGGAAGTAAGCTTGGGTTTGAGCTAGTGTAGGTCACTGTTCCTTTCTCTGCTCCGCCTTTGGCGATTTGTTTATGAGAACCATTTTTACTATATGTAAATTGCTGATCACTACCAATTACCAGTGGAGGCTGCACTCCAGGTTTTACGGTAAGCCTGTATTGTGCTTCTACGTCATGGTAGTTAGATGCTTCATTTTTGACGGTAATCGTAGTTTCACCGACACCAAGAATATTTACAATTCCATTATTTTCATCAACCGGAAGTAAGCTTGGATTTGAGCTGCTATAGGTCAATTTTCCATTTTCTATTCCACCCTCAGCTTTGTGAGATTCCTGCCAAAAATATTTATCTTCGTGATAAGCAATTTCTATATCACCACCTATTGAAAAATCCGGTTGCTCGCCTTTTTTTACAGTGAGCTTATATTCAGCAGATATGTTGTAGTAATTTGCTGTTATCTTTGTTGCAGTAATTGTAGTTTCACCGACACCAAGAATATCTACAACCCCACTCTTTTCATTAACCGGTAGTATGTGGGGGTTTGAGCTATGGTAGGTCACTATTCCCTTATCTGCTCCGCCTACGGCCTCCTGTTGATGCGGGGGGACATTGGCACTATATATAATTTCCTTATTACCACCTATAAACAGACTAGGTTGCCTTATTGGCAACACAGTGAGCTGAACACTAGCAGTAGCATCGTGATAACGGTAATTTCCCGGCCTAGTTGCCGTAATGGTGGCTTTTCCCGCACCGTTAATGCGAAAAGTTCCAGACCCTAGACTTACAGCAACATGTAGATCTGAACTTTCGTAAGTCACTCTTTTATTAGTTGATCCACCTGTAGCCTTATGCACCAACCAATTGTTCGTGGCGGAATAGTCCATACTAAAATCTTCACCCGCAGAAAAGTTTACTTGTTGAATTTTACTGGGTGTTTTAATGCTTTCTATAAGCAATGTAAAATTGCCCACCTTATCAGCAGCATAAGTACCCGCTACTATAGTGTATTCACCTTTGCCAGGTGATGTTTTGATGCGGGAGTTATAACCTGTGTGGCCATCATCATCATATTTGAAGATAGATCCATCTTTATTTAGTAAATATAAATAAGTATCTACTTCAGATGTTAGCGTTATGATTATTTCTTCATAAGCCTCTACCACTTGAGAATATCTAGGGTTTCCTTCATGCCGATGGTCTTGCCCACCAGATTTATCCCACGAACCAGAAATAGACTTTCGCGATTTAAACTTGATTTCTTGTTTTTTAAAATCCGAAATTTTAGCGGCTGCCAAAGTACCTAAACTTATGGGTTTAATTCTAATGGTAAAATCAGCAGTCTCATTTTCATTAAATGTTGCAGCTACTAAGGTGTAATTTCCTTTTGTTAATTTAACAACAAGCCTCGAATTACGTATGCAATCGCTCAATGCATCATCTGGTTTATCCCAGTCATCATTTACCTCTTCATCAATCAGATAGAGGTAGGGATCTGCCGGACAAGCATCAGAGGTGTTTTCTAGTCTTATATCAACATAACCTGGCTCTGTGACGTCAAAAGTGTAACGAGGATTATTCTCACTATCTAATAATCGTCCACCAGATGATTGCCACTGCCCTTCTAACTTCTCCAATTGCTGCTCAGATGGCTGTTGTTGCGAAGCTGTGGCACCAAAACTTAAGACGAAAACCGACGTTAACACCGGCAAATGCCTTATCAATGAAAATTTTAAAATAGAACTTAAGCTAATATTTTCCATGGTAAATTACCTCTATCAACCTTGCCTTTTCAGGCTTTGTAAAATGTATGGAGCAGAGCTCAGCTAATAAAGCTTTGAGACTGCTAAATCCTGGTTGGATTGCTGGCTATTTACCGCATGGAAAATAGCAGTTAAAGACAGGAAGGGCTGGATAAAAAACTTAGCGTCAAGAAAGCAATGGCGATTGATATCGCAATCGATGAGTGAATAGCAAAATCTTATGCTATAAAATATATTCTGATCAGTTAAATACACTGGCATCCCTTCCAAATTTAACTTTCGCCCTGTAACACAGGTAAGGAAATCCTTTCCCTTTCAACTGCCTTTTGCGGGCACTACAATCAAACTTCGTCTTAAGTGAAGGTAGCAGAGCATTTTTGGGCTTTCCATTATTTTACTGTCAATTAGTGTAATCTATTCTTTATTGAATTGACTGACTTAGATGTTTTCCTTCCCCTATCCATTACCAGATCTGGAGTACAGCTATTTTTCGTTAGAAAATATTTTTTTTAGCGAATTTATGTTATTTATTAATATGTTACACAGGATCTAATTAACCTTTATTAGCCCATTCCAATGGGTTGTATAAGCTGGAGATAGATGTTCGCGCTTCATTGCCCAACTTTTTTTGATTCCCTGTCTAGCAAAAAATACCTTACCTAGACCACTGTGATTAATACTGTCGATTACATCCATTAATTGACGACTATCGGTGCGAGCTGAAGGCTTATCAAATAGCCCTGCCTGATAGGTACCAATATCGTAAAAATCTGAAAGCACCACACCAGCTTTGGCATAGTCGTAACCATCGCGCCATAGTTGTTCAAGCAAACGTATAGATAACTGAATAAGATCGCGGGTATCATCGCTCGGTCTGGATAATTCTGCAGTCAGGGCATTACTGTATTGCGGTGTATTATTCTGGTAGGGGCTAGTGCGAATAAACACACTGAGCAATTTGGCTTGCTGCTGTTCTTTGCGCAGTTTTTCTGCAGCCCTAGTCACATGCTCGCACACAGCTTGACGCATTTGCATTAGAGAAGTCACTCGAGCACCAAAGGAGCGACTGCAAATAACCTGCTTTTTGGTGGCAGGTATCTGTTCTAATTCTATGCAAGGTTCGCCATTAAGTTCTCTCACGGTGCGCTCTAACACCACAGAAAAATGCTGGCGTATTGATTTGGCTGAAGTATCGGCTAAATCTAAGGCTGTATTTATTCCCATGGCTTGCAGACGCGCCGACAATCTGCGCCCAATACCCCAGATATCTTCCACAGGGGTTAATGCTAGTAGTTTGCGCTGTCTTTTGCGATTGGTTAAATCCACCACACCGTTGGTAGCCGAGTATTTTTTGGCGGCATGATTGGCTAACTTGGCGAGGGTTTTTGTGGGGGCTATACCGACACAGACGGCAATACCTATCCAGCGATCTATGGTGTGTTTTACCTGCTGACCAAAATCAAGCAGTGATACCGCCGATTGAATACCAGTGAGATCTAAAAATGCTTCATCAATAGAGTAAATCTCAACCCTTGGCGCCATATCTTCTAGGGTTCGCATTACGCGATCACTTATATCGGCGTACAGGCTGTAGTTTGAGGAAAAAACTTTGATGCCATGCTGCTCGATTTGCGCTTGAATTTTAAATATCGGAATGCCCATTTTTATGCCTAGGGCTTTGGCTTCTTTGGAGCGTGCAACCACACAGCCATCATTATTGGATAACACGACTACCGGGGTATGGGCTAAATCGGGACGGAATAGTTTTTCGCAACTGGCGTAGAAATTATTACAGTCCACTAGGGCAAAAACAGGAGACATTTTAATTTAGGATTTATGTCGTATATTGCGAATCACATTGGTGACCACACCAAAGATATCCAGCCCTGTGCCTTCGGCTATCTCTATAGCAGGATAAGCTGGATTGCGCGGCACTAGTCGCACTGTCGGACGTAGCTCTAGCTGTTTAACGGTCATTTCTCCATGAATGGCAACAATCACTGTATCGCCATGCTCGGCAGTGACTGAACGATCAACCACTAAAATATCGCCAGCATGGATACCGGCTTGAATCATTGAATCACCTTCGACCCGCACAAAAAAAGTGGCGGCAGGTCGCTTGATACACAGCTCATTTAAATCGAGGTTTTTTTCAACATAATCTTGCGCGGGTGAGGGAAAGCCTGCGGATACGGCTTCGCTAAAAAGCGGTATCTGTAGGCAATGGGATTTGATCCATGCCAGGGCATGGCTGCGGCCTAATAGTGAAAGACTCATGGGGGTCTCGAAAAGTTATTATTGAACTACTGTTTATTTATACAGTATCTAATATTATATAAATTTGTTCAAGTTCATTTTAATGGGAACAGTCTTAAACTTGAGATGTGGCGTATAATCGGCATATCAATGGTTGTTGACACTTGGCCAGTGCTTTATGGTT
>Ga0066379_10000239_pt1 | contig 12456 bp, 12 predicted proteins | sample Knorr_S23_td_250_FD_70951 | JGI IMG/M metagenome (GOLD analysis project Ga0066379, IMG submission 70951) | Marine microbial communities from Southern Atlantic Ocean transect - Knorr_S23_td_250_ad_251m_LV_A | ecosystem: Environmental > Aquatic > Marine > Oceanic | place: Southern Atlantic ocean...
CTCACCAGGGTGCATAAAAAAACAAGGGGTGCCAGTGCTAGCTAAAGTTGCTGCAATTTTCTTACCAATTATTCCTGATTTACCCATACCACAAATGATCAAGCGACCCTTGGAACCTAAAATAGAATCTATAGCCCCAGAGAAATCATCGTCTAGTTTATCGGATAAATGTAAAACAGCATTAGATTCTATTTCAAAAACTTCTCTTGCAATCTCAAGATATGACATAAATCTTATCCATTATCTCTTTTGTTTAAAAATTTTTTCACTCGCTCAACGTCATCCGCTGTATCAACGCCCCCATCTAATGCTACTGGCCATGACATCATACTTATAGAATAACCAAGCCAAACAGCGCGTAACTGTTCTAACTTTTCTAATTTTTCAATGTCGCACTGTGATGTTGATGCCAATTTTTTAAGAACGCTCCCTCGGTATGCATAAATACCAATATGTCGATTATAAGATTCGACAGGCCATTCAGTTGGAGAAAGATCTCTAAAAAACGGAATCGGCGAACGAGAAAATGTAATTGCCTCTCTATTCTTGTTAACTAGGACTTTAACTACATTTGGATCATTAATCTCACTAACAGAATTCATTGGACCCATAACGCTAGCCATTTCAAGCGCTTCAATTTCAGAGCAAAATATAGCGAAGGCTTTTAATAATTCAGACTCAATTAGAGGTTCGTCTCCCTGAACATTAATGATAATTGAGTCATCAGACCACTCAAGTTGTTTTGCAATCTCCGCAATTCGATCCGAGCCACTTTCATGCCTTGTAGATGTTATTAGAGAGCCGTAACCAAAATACTCAACAGTCCTTTTTATTCGACCATCATCAGTAGCAATCCAGATATCGATTGAGGGCAATGCGCATCGAACACGATCTGCAACATGAATTATCATTGGCTTGCCGCATAGATCAATTAACGGCTTACCAGGCAATCTGCTGGAGTTATAACGCGCAGGAATAACTACTTTCAATTTTTTACTGTGTAATGTCACCAACCAATCCCAAATACATTTTCTCTAATGAAAGGCCGGCATTATTCAAAATAAACTCAGCAGTTTCTCTCGCTACTCCATTCCCACCTTTTGATTGCGTTACGTAATTGGCGCAATCAATCACTAACTGATGAGCATCAGAGGGAGCAATACCTAGTGCCACCTTTTTCATGATCGGCACATCAATAATATCATCGCCAACGAACGCAATTTGACTCAGATTAAGGCTTGAAGATTTAATTATTTCATTTAATGCATTTAACTTGTCGTTACATCCGGTGACTGCAAAGTCAAAATTTAACTGTTTGATTCTATAGTCCAATGCTTTGCTTGCTTTTCCAGATATGATGCCAACCATAATTTCATGCTTTTGAAGTAACGCAACCGCAACGCCATCACGCGCATTAAAAGGCTTGCAGACCTCTCCATCGGGGCCAATAAAGAGGGAACCATCAGTCAAAACACCGTCAACATCAAATAGTACCAAACGAATTTGATCAGTATTGACCATTAGGCAATTTCTAATTTGGGTAATGATTTGACCGTATCATCAATAGCTTTGACCTGCTCAAGAAAGGGCTTAAGTTGATGAAGTGGTAATGCGCTAGGACCATCACAACGGGCTTTGTCTGGATCAGGGTGTGCCTCTAAAAATAATCCAGCTAGCCCAGTTGCCATACCCGCTCTAGCAAGCTCAACAAGCTGATTTCTCCTACCCCCTGAAGCTGCGCCCATTGGATCTCGGCATTGTAAACTATGCGTTACATCGAAAATTATTGGCGCATTATTAGTAGTATCCTTCATTACCTGAAAACCAAGCATATCTACTACTAAGTTATCGTATCCAAAATTACTGCCACGCTCACATAAAATCACATTGGAATTTCCGGTCTCCGTGCATTTATCAACAATATTCTTCATTTGGCCAGGACTCATAAATTGAGGCTTTTTAATATTTATTGGCCTGCCTGCCCTTGCAATTTCAACGACTAAGTCAGTTTGTCTTGCTAAAAAGGCAGGAATTTGAAGTACATCTACAATTTCAGCGACAGGTGCTACCTGATCAATTTCATGAACATCAGTTATTATTGGGACGCCAAATTCTTCTTTTACAGCAGAAAATATCTCTAAACCCTGCTCGAGACCTACACCTCTGTATGAGTTAATAGATGATCTATTCGCTTTATCAAACGAAGCTTTGAATACATAATCAATATTCAAATCATGACAAACTTTGGCAAAGTGAGCTGCTGCAAAAAACGTGGAATCTAAATCTTCCAGAACATTCAAACCGCCAAACAATATGAATGGTTGGTTATTACCTGAAACAACATTACCTATCTTTATATTCATAAATTTCCTATCGATATCAGAAATAAGTTAGAACGTTAAAAAAATAAATACAAATCTTAGAACATCCAATAATTAATGTTTTAGTATTTGTGAGTACAGAAAAATTTACCAAAATTTACGAATAATCAAATAACAAAATTTAACTATTGATCTTGGAAGTAACCGCAATGAACTTCTAAAAAAAACAAGTGCAAAAAAAACATGCCACTTTATAAATTTTATTTTCACCAATTTAGAAAAAAATTTAAATTCATGTAGTGCGTATTTAGCGCCCTGTCTTCTAGATAACTGTGGTTCACCACCACGCATTAAAACTAAATTTTGTTGTATGTTATGGAAATTACAGCCACCTTGTATACATCTAACCCAAAGGAAATAATCCTCAAAAAAAGGCATATCTTGGTAGCCATTAACACTAAGAATTTTTGATTTTTTGAACATAACAGAGGGATGGTTAATTGGATTTCGAAACCTTGCCATTCTAACGATTTCTGAATGCAGCATTGGTAATGCTCTTATGCCAGATATTTCATGAGAGTCATAAGAAAATTCTGCAATATTGGTTCCACACACATCCAAACTTGGATTATCCGCAAAAGCATTGATTTGATGCCTAAAACGGTCACCATGAGATATATCATCACTATCCATGCGGGCTATCAAATCATATTTACAATTGGCCAGACCAATATTCAAGGCTTTTCCCAAGCCTAAATTTTCTTCTAGCCGAACGACATCAAAAAGATTCTGACTCTTAGCAATCCATGTATCTATTATAGCTCTTAATTCAAAGCCTATTGGACCATCTACAACAATCACAATTTGTTTAGGTTTCAAACTTTGCTGTAAAAAAATACTGTTTATAGCTTCGTCAAAAAAAATTGCTGAATCATTCTTATAAACTGGAATAAGCACTGAAAAAGGAAGTTCTTGTTTAGGCATAATTTTTAGCCGAGTCCGAGAATTGCTCTCTGTCCTGAATCTTAATGGTTTTATTTTCTTTTCGAGTTGGGTCGATTTTCGTAATCAAGGCACCTACACCAAGAAAAGCAATTTCCGCAATATTGAAGTTAAACAACCCAAAACTGATCAGAAAATTCAGACCTAACAACAATGACGGTGATTTATTTTTGAAATAACACAAAATTATTAATAGTACTGTGAACATGGATCCAATAACACCATACGCTAGGAACCACTCTAAGTAAATATTATGGAGACTTCCTTGCCCTGCTTCATTTTCTAGTGATCCTTGCCAAAATCCGGGGCCACTTCCAAAAAACAAATTAATTTCATGTGAAAAAATGTGCTGAATAATTATATTACGCCCTCTTAAAAGCTCAGGAAAATGTGTATAAGCCAAATAATAAAAAATTAAGCTGGAAATAATTGCTCCACTTAAAACAAAAGCGCGATAGGCTTCCTTTTTAGCAAAGATATAAATTAATAAAAAAACTACAGCACTTCTTGAAAACAAAACTAAAAATGGAATGAAACATATAATTACTGTAAATAATCTTTGATTTTTCATATAGAAGGAAAGCATCATCCATAGAAAAAAAGGAAGGAATAATGTTATCCCTGTGAAAATATTCTGTGCAGCCTTAGCATCACCAAAAATCCACTGAAATTTTATTGCACTGTTAACAATGTATGCATCTATACCTTTGTTTAAAAAAAATAGTAAGTTTAACTGTTTCAGAAAGTCCAAATACAAATTAGGATTATTAATTATGGATACAATAATAAGCGAAAAAAAAGTGATGCAAATGGTTTTTAGATATTTGTGAATTAATTGACCGTCCAAACTAAAGTCTTTATAAAATAGTACAAGGAAAAAGGATATTGCTAGCGCACTTTTGAAAGCATAGAAACTTAACCCCATCAACCCTAGGGTTCCTAACCAGAAAAAAATTAAACATAAGACAAACGTTTTGATTATTAACATTTTCCCTAGTGATGCAATTAATAATGATATTGTCAAAACTGGTATTGTTGATACATACGGAAAATTCCAAATATTATCTATAGGTGAAACTAAGTATGATATAAGCGTAATTCCTGAAAGATGGTTTCTCACCGAATCAATTTTCAACATTCAATTTCCTTTTTCTAAGAATGAAGGATATAACGGCTATATAGCAAAAACTCATACCAGCAAGAAACATAAAAATTTGATCAAATTCATTCAAATTAAAATATAAAATAATCAGCAGTGACATAACAATTAAAAATTTTAAAAACCATGTCAGTAAAAATAAGTTATTTATTTCTGCTAACACATTTGACAATACCCTACCTATATCAAGCAAAGAACAAATCATAACGATCAATATTAATGATATGTTTTGTGGTATCAAACGTTCTAAAAAAAAGAATTGGACTAGCAACCCAACAAATGTGACCATAATAACTAAGTGAAAAATTCTTTTTAACCCTTTATCTTGCAATATTTTTTCACCAATAAGTGGCCCAAGGAGAAACATTGGCAAATTACACGTGTCACGCACCGCTTGAAATTGACCAAATACTGCACTAGATGGGAGGATCACTAACATTATGGTTCGTTCTAAGAATCTAGAGGCATTATTTGAAACTGACGAAATAAAAAACTTTATATTCAGGGAAGTGGTGTAAATGCGGGCTAAAGCACTTAAATTTGAATACTTATTTTTCACGAAATACATGTATACAATAAAATTGGTAAGACCAAACACTATCATCCCTAATTTACTGTAATTGTGGCCAAAAATACTCCCTAAAAAACACAGCCAAAATATAGTTTTTTGAAATCGAATTAAGATATTCAAAGACCTTCTACATCCTGCGGCTAACAAACTTAATGTAGGATATAAAAATGCAAAAAAACCTATCTCTGTATTATCTAAGTCCGTTGAAATTGTAATAATGGCTATAAAAACAATTGCTATTATTGTTAAATATAGTAGAACAGTTAAGCAAAAATCTTCTTTATGATTTTCAAGAAGTACAACTTGACCACTTCCAAAACTAACTAATGACCCGAACAATACTGCTAGTGTAAATATATATGATAGTTCCCCGTACAAAACATAATTCAAACTTGCGAAATACAGCAAAGCAAACCGTGCTATTCCTTCAACCAATAAAAAAGCATAAGCTATAAACATAAATAAGCTTAGTAAAGTCCATTAGGAAAGTGATGTGCTTTCTTTATAATGTCGATATATTCCATTCTGCTTTTCTGGATCACTAACTCACTACTTTCGAAATAATTTTCTAGTGAATTAAAAACACCTGAGTTATTTTTATAAAATGCATTACCTAAAACTATTATTGGCTTATTTGTGGCAAGAGACTCAAAGCCAACCGTACTATTGTAAGTGCAAACAATATGACTTTTATCTAACAATTCTCCTGAAGATCCTTCCACTTCAATTAACGAGCCTTTTTTATAAAAAAGCCATGCCATTTTGAGATTTATTGCCAAAGGGTGCGGTCTATAAATGATATCGTAATCATATTTTTTTGCATCTTGTATAAGTTGCTTAATATTTTTTACTCTATCATTGTAAAGCTCATCTAATAAAAGTGAGCTATCCCTTGGGTCTTGGTCAAAAAATGCTAATATCTTTTTCTTTTGGATGTTATTTTTTAGGCGTGATAACTTTATTAACAGTTTTAATACCAATGGGCCATAAAACTTTAAAGAACGTCTTTTTACCTCTCTAACTAGAGGTCTCGGCCTAAGTTTATTAAAATTAAGCTCAAAATATAGAGTTAAATTTAGAATGCGAATAGTTCTTCCTTTTTTTCTTTTCCAAGCCTCACTGATATATTTATTTTCAATACCATATGTATCTTTTTTGATGTCACCTAGTTCTAAAAAGTACGCTGGGAAATGTTTGGTGAAAGCATTTGCTATTATCAGAGAATTTGGCCGAAAATAACCAAGCTCAAATATAATCGCTGGAATTTTAATGGTATTAATTAAGTATTGCTCGATAAACTCACAGGAATTCCATGTTAATAAACAGCAGTCCAATTTTGTGATATTTTCTGACTGAAAAAGATACTTATCTGGCAAAAATTTAACTCTATCTCCTCTGAGCTTTTCTAAGTAAGTGAAATCGTCATCGTTAAGATGATCTCTTGAAATTTTTAATCTAATTATGCGTGTAACTGCTTTTCTTCTTTGTTTTAGCAATTTGGCAAGAATAAGCTCTGAATAACTATTTGTTAATATAATTATTTCGTTGTCCAAAGACTTTGCCAATTCAAAGATAAATGGTATGTATATTTGAGAAATAATAAATTTTTTTGTTAGCATTCTATTTCCGTTTAAAACTTTTTACGATTCGAGCCTAGAAATGCTCTTGTAAAAATTTTGAAGCTTTTCGTTATTTATCTTCAAATCAGCCCCTGAAAGAAGTGCTGCCCATAGAGCTAGTGTACTTCCATTAGATCTTATTTTTCTATAGCTTGAAAACAATCTAAGTAATTCATAACCTGAAAGATTAGCAGTTTTTACTAGTCTTAACTGTTTCTCTTCTAAAATATCAGCATATTCTGGAAGTAATAATAAGTCTTCATCATTAGTAATAATATGTTGACCTTTTTTAGCTTCTGCAAGTGATTTTTTAGCTTGATCTAATTTTTCTTGACTTGTTTTAAAGAAATCACCCAATCTCAAATGCATAAGTTCCACATCAATTGAGAAAGGTGAAATTTCGAAGGCAACCCTTAGTTTGTCTAAGGATTTTTTTATGCATTGATTTGTAAAATCATTGTAGATTGTTGAATCTTGAAAATAGCCGTCCAAAATAATCTTGTTACATATTTTGATATTACCTGAAGATAGTTTTGTTTTTTCCATAATCTTTCCAATGCGACTATGCATTAAAATTAAATCAAAATTTGACGGTTTCCCTATATCTAATTTCATGGTGGGTACTTGAAGAGTAAAGCCATGCTTATAATATGCAATGTGATTAAGCGATAATTTAGCATCAAGTTTCTCACTGAGATTTAATGCATAAAAGATTTGAAAGATTTGATTACCTAGCCCGCCATGGGTATTAACTAAAATATTCAATAACATTATCCCTAATCAAAGACCAATCAATTAAACTTATATTTTTGACTTTAAGATATTCAATTTTATATACCTTAATTAGTTTTGGTTTTAACAAATGAATCCTTAACCCTTACTTTTTCTTCTAACCTAGCAATGTCTTCCATAAAGAATTTGTAGGCGACAGCTACTCCATCCCTTAATGACATTTTGTGCTTCCATCCAAATTTTCTTAAAAGTGTTACGTCTACTAATTTTTGTTTCATACCTACTGGCTTGCTTAGGTCATGTTTAAAACCACCTTCATAACCAATTACATCAGCGGCAGCTTCATAATACTCATTTATAGAATAATCGTGCCCCAAACCAGCATTTAAATTTTGAGGCATTACTTCAAGATTTTCTATACAGTAGTAAACAAGATCAGCTAAATCATTTGCTGACATAAATTCACGCCGAGCATTACCATCACCCCAAATTTCAACGGATGGAGAACCGTTTTGTTTTGCATGATGAAGCTTTTGAATTGCAGCGGGTATCATGTGTGAGAACTCAAGACTGAAGGTATCATGACGACCAAAAAGGTTACAGGGTATCAATGTTTTATAACTCATTTCTGGGGATTCTTTAGCGATATATTCACAAAGTCTAGTAGAAAGTATTTTTGCAATAGCATAGCCTTCGTTAGTAGGCTCGAGCTCTCCTTGCAAAATTTCAGTTTCCTTAAGTGGGTTTTTTCCCAACCTAGGATACATGCATGATGTGGCTAAATTTAGTAGTCTTGGAACACCCTCTTCTCTTGCAGCATTAATAAGGTTTAATCCTATGTAGGCATTATGAACAAGAGCACTCACAGGATATTTGATATTGAATTGAATACCTGCAACCAATCCAGCAGTATGAATTATAGTATCAACTCTATTTTCTTTGATAAAATTTCTAATATCATCATAGTTTAAAAGATTTAATTCAGTGCTTGTTGGGCATAAAATACTATATTTATTCGCTTTTTTATGCTCTAGAATGTTACTACCACACATCCCTGAGCCACCCGTTAAAAGTATTTTCATTTTTTGTTTACCTTTTCGGAATTTGAATTTAAAAGAACCTGGTTACGAGCATTCTTTAAATCTTCTATGACCATTTCAGCACACATGTCTTGCACAGTAATTTCTGGGATCCAACCTAACTTCGCGGATGCATTTGAAGGGTCACCCAACAAGGTTTCAACCTCTGCGGGCCTGAAATATCTTGGATCAACTTTAACAATCACGTCGCCGATTTTAACTCCAGGGGCATTATCTCCAGAAACCTTTGTAACAACTCCCTCCTCACTTTCTCCAGATCCCCTAAAATCTAACTCAATACCTATTTCTGCTGCAGACCATTGTATAAATTGACGAACAGAATATTGAACCCCTGTCGCTATGACAAAGTCTTCAGGGTTATCTTGCTGCAACATCATCCACTGCATCCTTACATAATCTTTTGCATGCCCCCAATCCCTTAAAGCATCCATATTTCCCATATAAAGACAACTCTCAAGACCTTGTGCAATATTACTTAGACCGCGTGTAATTTTTCGGGTGACGAATGTCTCACCACGACGAGGTGATTCATGGTTAAACAAAATACCATTACAAGCATACATACCATAGGATTCGCGATAGTTAACTGTTATCCAGTATGAATATAATTTTGCTACAGCATATGGTGATCTGGGATAAAAAGGGGTTGTTTCCTTTTGTGGTATCTCCTGCACTAAACCATAAAGCTCAGAGGTAGATGCTTGATAGAACTTTGTTTTCTTCTCTAACCCTAGAAACCTTATAGCTTCTAAAAGGCGAAGGGTACCAAGTCCATCCACATCAGCAGTGTATTCTGGAGCTTCAAAGCTAACTGCTACATGTGATTGTGCACCTAGGTTATATACCTCGTCTGGTTCTACCTCGGACAAAATTCGGGTAAGATTTGATGAGTCGGTTAGATCGCCATAGTGTAAAACAAAATTCTGATTATCAGTGTGAGGATCCTCGTATATATGATCAACTCGCTGCGTATTTAAGGACGATGCTCTTCGCTTAATACCATGGACCTCATAACCCTTCTCCAAGAGAAATTCTGCCAAGTAAGAACCGTCTTGGCCAGTAACACCAGTAATTAATGCTTTTTTCTTCATAACCTGTTTACTCTAATCATTTGTTAGTTACTTAAATTAATTTCAACTACTTTGTTTTATTAGTTTTTTACTCTACCGTAAATATCATCGAACCTTACAATATCATCCTCCCCAAGATAAGAACCTGACTGAACCTCAATAAGTTCAAGATCATTTTCTCCGGGGTTTTCAAGGGCATGAATCACGCCAATGGGGATATAGGTAGACTCATTCTCCGAGAGTATGAATGTCTTATCACCATTGGTTACCTTTGCAGTTCCAGACACAACAATCCAGTGCTCTGCCCGGTGGTGGTGCATCTGTACACTCAACTTTGCACCAGGCTTAACAGTAATGCGTTTTACTTGGTAACTGTCTCCATTATCTATAGAGTCATATTTCCCCCAAGGGCGATACACCTCACGATGCAGATCCCACTCACTTCTTTCATCAGCCTTTAAATGTTGAGCAATAATTTTGGCATCCTGAACTGAATCTTTATGGGCAACCATCAGTGCATCCTTGGTATCCACGACAACCAAATTATCTACCCCCACTGCGGCAACCAACCGATCACCTGACCTTAAATAGCAGTCTTTAGTGTTGTGAACTATTACATCACCATGGGTGACGTTGCCCTCATGATCTTTCTGGCTAACATCCCATAGCGATGACCAAGATCCTATATCGCTCCAGCCCGCATCCATTAGAACAACAACTGCATCTGCTGTTTTTTCCATGACAGCATAATCAATTGACTCGCTTGGGCACTTTTCAAACACTTCCTTATTGACTCTTAAAAAATCTAAATCACTTTCTAATTCATCTGCAGACGCGACACAAGACGCATAAATATCAGGCCTAAATTTCTCTAGCTCTTCCAAGTAGCGACTGGCCTTGAACAAAAACATACCGCTATTCCAAACGTAGCTACCTGACTCGATGTAATCACGTGCAAGATCGCTTGATGGCTTTTCTACAAACTTATCTACAACAAAGCCACTACCGTCTTTATCCCCCATTTTAATATAGCCGTACCCAGTATGCGCCTCATCGGGCACTATACCGAAGGTAACGAGTTTGCCAGATTCTGCGAGTGGCACAGCATTATTTACAGCATTAGTAAATGCAACCTCATCCCGAATAACATGATCAGCTGCAAGAACTAAAAGAAGTGGATCGTCATCTGCTGTGATCGCAGCAAGCGCTATCGCTGGAGCTGTATTTTTACCTACTGGCTCTAATATTATGGAATCTAATTTATCTATCTCCCTAAGCTGCTCGGCAACAAAAAATCGATGTTCTTCATTACATATTGTCACTGAGGAAGAAACATCAAGGCCCTGCAAACGCATAATCGTAGATTGGAGCATGGTTTGCTGTCCATTAAAGGTTAGAAATTGTTTTGGATGCCCTGCCCTTGATAAAGGCCATAACCTAGTGCCTGAGCCACCAGCCATAATTACTGCTTTAATCATTCTTTTTATCCACTTTGATTAGCCATGATGCATAGCTTTGCATGTATTCATGAAAATTATTTTTACCTGTTACCTCATCCAGATCAAACCACTTCAAATCGTTATGTTGATGATCGTTGTATAAACTTGGTCTTTCCTCAAGAATACAGTAATGAGGTAGATTCACGTAATGCGTTGAAATATTCGCATCCATGACGCTATTTTCGTAGAAATGATCCCAGACACCCATTAGTGTCAAGCTTGGAAGATCATCAATCACTAAATCTAACTCCGAGTAAGCAACTCTGCGCATGCATTCTTGCCATGGCTCATTTTTTAAAATTCTCCCACCCGGTGTAAACCACTTGCCCTTAAGCGGCTCATTAGTGCGCTTACCCAAAAGTATTTTCCCATCATGGATAAGGCAAAGATCAATTGACACCAGTGGAGCATTTTTAACGATGTTTTTAAATATATCCGGCTCTAACATTCTTTGCTGTTGTGCCAAGACCATGCGCTTTTGATAATGTTGCTGATATCATTATATTTTGGATTCCAGTTGAGAGACTCAACAGCAAACTTATTCTCAGAGACCAGTACCGCTGGATCACCCTCACGTCGCCCATCAATTTGGAATGATATTTTAGTATCAGCGATTTTTTCACAGCCCTTGATTACCTCAAGTACTGAAAAACCATCACCGTTACCCAGATTAAAGGCCGAGAATCCCTTCTTATCTTGCATGTACTCGAGCCCCAATAAGTGAGCCTGGGCTAGGTCTGTAACATGCACATAATCACGCACACAGGTTCCGTCAGGTGTAGGGTAATCATCGCCAAATACCTTTAGACTGCTCTCATTTGAAAGCGCTGCCTTTAAAACGTTTGGAATCAGGTGTGTCTCAGGATCATGCGCCTCGCCAATCTCTCCCGACTCATGTGCCCCAGCGGCATTGAAGTAGCGAAGGCATGTGGCATTAAAATCATTGGCCGAACATATATCCTGTAGCATATTCTCAACCATGAGCTTGCTCTGGCCGTAGGGATTGATTGGATTCTTAGGATGATCCTCGGCAATCTTATCGGTTACAGGATTTCCAAAAATCGCGGCAGTTGATGAGAACACCAGGTTATTAACATCGTTGTTCAGCATCTCGTTGACAAGATTAAGGGTGCCAACCACGTTATTACGGTAGTAAAGGTCTGGCTTTTTAACCGACTCGCCTACGAGTGATTTGGCGGCAAAGTGGATCACGCCGTCAAAGTGACGCCCCTTTAAAAACTGGGATAATTTATCCTGATCAAGAAGGTTCACGCGCAGGATTTCACAGTCCCTGACCGCCCACTCATGACCCGTTGAAAAGTCGTCAAGCACCACAACCTCGTGGCCATGCTCCTGAGCATACCTGACCATATGGGAACCGAT
>Ga0066379_10000244_pt1 | contig 12340 bp, 8 predicted proteins | sample Knorr_S23_td_250_FD_70951 | JGI IMG/M metagenome (GOLD analysis project Ga0066379, IMG submission 70951) | Marine microbial communities from Southern Atlantic Ocean transect - Knorr_S23_td_250_ad_251m_LV_A | ecosystem: Environmental > Aquatic > Marine > Oceanic | place: Southern Atlantic ocean...
CTGTTCGTCTTCTTGGTCACTATTGACGAATTGTTTAAAGCGTTTGAGGCGCTCTGGATCTTCGATAGTGGTTTTCCACTCGCATTGATAGGTGCCGACAATATGGCTCATCTGTTGTTCGAGTTCGGTTGCGATTCCCAGAGAATCTTCGATAACCACCTGCTTGAGGTACTCCAATCCGCCTTCGAGATTGTCCATCCATACAGAGGTGCGTTGTAGACGGTCTGCGGTGCGGATATAGAACATTAAAAAGCGGTCTATATATTTAATCAGTGTCTCATCATCTAGATCAGTGGCAAATAGATCGGCGTGGCGCGGTTTCATGCCACCGTTGCCGCAGACAAATAGGTTCCAGCCGTTCTCTGTGGCGATAATCCCAAAGTCTTTGGATTGAGCTTCTGCGCATTCCCTAGTACAGCCAGAGACTGCAGATTTGAGTTTGTGTGGGGAGCGCAGACCTTTGTAGCGGTTTTCTACATAGAGTGCCATGGCAACACTGTCTTGAACGCCATATCTGCACCAGGTGCTACCTACACAGGATTTGACGGTGCGCAATGCTTTGCCGTAGGCATGACCGGTTTCAAAACCGGCATCAATCAGTTCTTTCCAAATGGCGGGAAGATGCTGTACCCGCGCGCCAAATAGATCGACGCGCTGACCCCCAGTAATTTTGGTGTAGAGATTGTATTTTTTTGCCACCTGACCCAAGACGATTAATTTGTCTGGGGTGATCTCGCCACCGGCAATTCGTGGCACCACGGAGTAGGTACCATTTTTTTGCATATTGGCGAGAAAAGTATCGTTGGTATCTTGCAGCCCCACATGCTGATCTTTTAGCACGTAGTCGTTCCATAATGAGGCCAAAATGGAGCCTATGGTTGGTTTGCAGATATCACAGCCTCGACCACTACCATGTTTTTCAAGTACTTCATCGAAGGTTTTGAAGCCGCCCACCTTGATAAGATGGAAGAGTTCTTGGCGAGTGTGGGCAAAGTGTTCGCAGATCGCGGTATTAACTTCCAAGCCGCGCGCGGCCATTTCATCGTCGACAATATTTTTCAGCAGTGCGGTACAGCCACCGCAACCAGTGCTAGCTGCAGTTTCAGATTTAACTGCGGCAAGGGAGCAGTGTCCCGCATCTATGGCATCGACAATATCGCCTTTGCTGACATTGTGGCAGGAGCAAATGGTAGCGGTTGCCGGTAGTGCGGCGGCGCCTAAGGCGGGTTCAGAACCGGCGTTATAGGGCAGAATTAGGGTTTCGGGATCTTTGGGTAATTCAATATCATTTAAAAAGTATTGGAGCAATGTGTCGTAGTCGGAGCAGTCGCCGACTAAAACAGCACCCAGTAGCTTTTTGCCATCTGCACTGACGATGATGCGCTTGTAAACTTCGATACGCTCGTCACTAAAGGTATAGGCAATAGAGTCTGGGTCCTTGCCATGGGGGTCGCCAATGGAGCCTACATCCACACCGAGCAGTTTTAGCTTGGTGCTCATATCTGCACCCTGAAATGGTATGGGATCGTTACCCAGTTGACTGATTGCGGCTTCGGCCATTCGATAACCAGGGGCTACCAAACCAAAGATACGACTGCCAAACAGTGCGCATTCGCCGATAGCGAAAATATCAGAATCACTGGTTTTGCAGTGATAATCTATATCAATGCCGCCGCGCTCACCCACTTTGAGGCCTGCGTCTCGCGCCAGTTGGTCATAGGGACGAATCCCCGCAGAAAATACGATAACGTCTGTAGCTAATGAATCGCCATCGGCAAATTTCATCTCTAGGCGGGTTTCACCTGCTGAGTTTTCTTCAATAATCTGTGTGGCCTTGCTGGTGTGTACCTGCACGCCTAGTGCTTCGATCTTGCGGCGTAACATGGCGCTGCCACCAGTATCCAATTGTACGCCCATAAGACCCGGGGCAAATTCAACCACATGGGTTTCGAGACCCAGATGTTTTAGTGCATTGGCTGCTTCTAGGCCCAACAGACCGCCGCCTACTACAACCCCTACCTTGGCATTTTTGGACTGCGCTTGGATATTGCCTAAATCATCAATGGTTCTGTATACGGTGCAGGCTTGGTGGTCACAGCCTTTAATGGGCGGTACAAAGGGGTAGGAGCCCGTGGCCAGCACCAATTTTTCGTAGTCAAAAGTGCGACCACAGCTGGTAGTCACGGTTTTATTGTCGCGATCTATGCGTTCAACGGGGTCGCCAAAATAAGCATCGACGCCAAGTTCAGCATAATGTTCTCTGGTGGTGAGGGCCAAATCTTCTGGCGACCGGCCGGCAAAAAATTCTGATAGGTGTACCCGATCATAAGCGGGTCTAGGCTCACCACCAATAAGGGTGATTTTGGCATCAATTTCAGAATTGACTAGCTGTTCCACATAGTGATGACCAACCATACCATTTCCGATCACGACAACATTTAACATGTTTAAATTTCCTTCCTATATTTTGACTTGTATCTGCCATTTCAATTGCCGGTTGGGGCTTTTTAGTTTGCAGCTGGAACCCAAAATTTGTTGTTGGGTAAGGTCGGCAGGCCCCGCAAGGGCCCGCCTGTATCTCTTGGGAGATAATGAGGGTAAACGTTTTATCTAACTATCAATGACAGCATGGAGGAGAACCTTTTAACTAATCTGTGACAATTAGATTTATGCTGTACTGTTTTGATCGTTACCCGCTCTTTCACTTATTCAAGATATGTGCCAACTTTTGACTTAAGACGAAAATATTGTGAATGTGGGCAAGCTTTGTATGGGATTGCTCAATATAGACACCATATAGGCTAAATAGCCCATGGCTTTGCTGTAAAGGATGCAGAATTTATTCTGGGTTTGCACATAAATAGTGCGATGGTTGAGGCCGATGGCGCCAATACTGCACATAAGTAGCGCGCCCAAGATTGGGAGCTGCGTATTAGTATTTTACCAGGGCGCGGCCATGCAGATAATAGTGATGGCCATAATGGCTGACACAGATTTCCAGAAAAGAATGGGATCTCGTTCGATCAAAGGGGAGCGAGTTTTGTTTAAAAAACTGGCATTGGGATTTCGAAGGTCATAAATAAATTCGGATAGTTCGCTGTAGCGTTTATAGGGGTTTGCTTGCACCGCTTTTTTTAAGGTCTCATCCATCCACGCGGGAATATCGCGGTTATCGTCTAATACTGATTGGTAAGACAGTTTTTTCTGAGCTGCTTTGGTGCGTGTTTTTGCCATTTCCACGCCGTAGGGAAATCTACCCGATAGCATCTGGTAAGTGAGGACGCCCAGTGAGTATAAGTCGGATTTCTTGGTGCCATACTCGCCCAAAAAATACTCCGGTGCGGTGAATTGTGCAGTACCTAATATGTGATTTTGCTGTACTGGACTGTCGATTTCATCGAGCCCTGCAACAAAGGTTGAGCCAAAATCTATGATTTTTGCCGTCCCCGTATTATCAATCATAATATTATTGGGTCTTAGGTCTTGGTGTAACATTTCTTGGCGATGAAAGCACTGTAACCCTTTGGCAATCTGCTCTACGATATTACGCACCGTTTCCATATTCGGTTTTGGATTGTCGATCATCCATTGAGCCAATGTTTGCCCCTCGATAAATTCGTTAACAATGTAGAGATAGTTACGTTTGCGTGTCTCGGTGTGTGACTTCAGTATATGAACACTGTTGAGGCGCTTGGCAATCCACTCCTCCATAAGAAAGCGTTCCAGATAAGCGGTATTGTCACGCAACTCCACGGAGGGGATTTTGATGACGACCTGTTGGTTGGTATCTGTATCTCGAGCCAGAACAACATGGCTGCGACTACTGCTGTAGATATCACGGATAATTTCAAAATCGTCAAACAGCATCCTAGGCTCTAGAGAAGGAGGGAATGGTAATGCTGTTACACGCTGATGGATATCATCGATTTGGCGTTGGGGCAACTGATCTATGCGGATAACTTGGGCGGTTAGATTGTCATCGCTACCCTGTTGATAGGCCTCCTCCACTATTGCTGTTGCTGCACCATTGAGGTCGTGGGCGTTGGCGTCAATGGTTTCGCCTATAAATTTTTCCGATACATACTCGTAAACACCATCAGTGGCTAGCAGAAAGACATCGCCTACTTCGAGAGGCAGTGCTTGGTAGTCTATCTCCAATTGTTGACCTATGCCGATAGCGCGACTGAGATAACTGGTTTCAGGTGAAACCCAGGTGCGATGATCTTCGGTCAATGGTTCTAGGGAATTGTCCACAACGCGATAGGCTCTGGCATCACCAATATGAAAAATATAAGCGGAGGTTGATTTAAAAACCATGCTAGTGAAGGTGCAAACGTAGCCTCGGTCTTTGTTATAGCGGTATTGGCTGCGCCGGTTTTGTGCATAAAGCCAAGAATTGATAGCAAGTAGAACGCGTCGCACGGAAGCTTTCACTGACCAGGAATCAGAGGTGCAGTAATAATCTTCTAAAAAACTTTTAACCGCAGTTTCGCTGGCAATTTGGCTGACGGTACTACTACTGATGCCGTCTGCAATAGCAACTGCTATGCCCTTGCCGCTGAGTGCAGGTTCTTCAGGTATATAAACGCCATGAAAGTCCTGATTGACTGGCTTGCGACCAGGACTGGAATGTTGTCCCACAGAGATTGTTAGTTGCTCAGGCATAATGTGGTCTCAGTATGGGGCTCTTATTATTATGCGCGGATAGAGAAAAGTCCCTACCCGCGCATAGTTTACTCCAATAGTACTAGAGTAAAAGCACTATATGATATTGCGTTCGGGACTAGTTTTCACATGGGTGTAATACAGCGGTAAACCCACGAGACAGAATCCACCCACCAAATTACCCAATACGGTCGGTATCTCGTTCCATAGCAAGTACTCAGCAAAGGTGAAATCACCACCCATAATCATAGAGAATGGGAATAAAAACATATTGACGATTGAGTGCTCAAAGCCCATAAAGAAGAACAGCATAATCGGCATCCACATAGCCGCCATTTTACTGCCGGCTGAGGTTGAGATCATGGCACCTACTACGCCCATGGATACCATCCAGTTACACAGAACACCGCGGATAAAAATAGTAATCCATCCATCTAGACCCTGTTCTTTATATCCTAAGGTTCTCGATTCGCCGATGGCGCTCACTTTAGCGGCGATAGCTCCGCCATCAACGTTATAGCCATAGGTAAGGATAAATGAAATCATAAAGGCTACGGTGATAGCGCCGGCAAAGTTGCCGATAAACACCAATCCCCAATTGCGCAACACTTGGTTGACAGTGACCCCTGGCCGCTTATCGATCAGAGCTAGAGGTACCAGCGTAAATACACCAGTCAGAAGATCAAATTTCATCAGGTAAAGCATAATGAAGCCAACGGGAAATAATACGGCACCCACAAGTGGGGACCCAGTTTTGACGGCGACAGTAATTGCGAATACGGCGGCCAATGCCAAAGTGGCCCCTGCCATAAAGGCACGGATCAAGGTGTCCTTTTTTGACATGTAGACTTTTGATTCACCTGCATCAACCATTTTTGTTACAAATTCAGAAGGCTCTAAATAAGCCATAATTTTTCTCCTGCTAAGTGGGTAAATTTATTTAAATTGTGGGAAATACTAAAATTTGGCGCTGAGGGTAAACCACAGTTTATCCGTATCAGACGCGTGGCTTTTGGCCTTATATGATGCATATTTCAGCTGTGCAGATAGGCCTTTTGCCAAGGGGTAGGTGGCGACAATATCTACTTCGGAGCCTAGGTCTGCCCCGCCAAAATCGGCTGCAAAGTCGTGGTAGACCAAAGCTGTTTTGGTTTTGCCAATTTTGCCGGCGACTTTAAAGTAGGTATCTTCTACACCATTGGCCGGCGCGCCTAAAAACTTATCGGCCCAGCCCTGAAATTTATGTAGGGTTGCTAAAGGTGTTTTGAATGCGGCCGCGCCATCATCACTGCCCAGTACTTCATAGCCCAGAGTTATGTTGACAGGCTTGACGGGAACACTGATTTGAGCCATCACATAATTTGCATCGTAGGCGTTCGGATTATCGGCATAATCTGATTGAGTTGCATAGGCTGCGGAGACGGAGATATCAGAGAATTGACCGCTGTATTCCACACCAAAGGTACTTGATGAGTTAGGCGCAGCATTTGCGAAGTCTAATAGATAGGCATAGGCCTTCAGGTTATGTCCCTCAGCGGGCGACATTGATGCCAGTAGGATATGGCTGTCAGAGTCCCAGCGTTTGGCCTGTGCGACACTATCTTTGGGGCCAAATATTCGATTTATGCTCCAAATATAGCTGTAATCCACGGATATGGAACCCAACTTGTCGGTCGATAGGCTAATGGCATCATAGGTTTGTTCGTTTTGACGAAATCCGACACCGCCAACAAAGCGCTGGCCAGCGTGCAAAATACGTTGCTTGCCCAGTTTGGTGACTAAATTATCAGTTTTGTAGGTGAGAACTGCCTGATTAAAGTCGGTTCCTTTGGGGTCGGCCACAGTGGGATAGTCGACATTGCCATTAGAGGGTGTGCGGTAGTTTTCGTCCCCAATAATTAAAACATTGTCTACTTCCTATAAGGCGCTAAGACCCATATATGAGGCTGACTTGTAGGTCAGTCTGGATTTTAGAGTGGAGGCGTTGGCCGTTTCAGTAACAGCCTCTTGGTCAACCATTTCGTATCTATAGCGGAAAGACACAGAGGTATCACCTTCAGCCAGCATTTCGCTAACATTGCTAGCGGTTGTTGCATTAGCGGCAACAAAAGGTTGTATGCTCCAGAGAGTCGCTACAATGGATGGAATCAAATATTTTTTGGACATAGTAGTTCCTGTATGTTGTAAGCAAAAAGCTGGTGTACAAATTTAAGTAGACGCAGTTTTTTACCTAGAAAAATAATTTTCAAAAGCCTCAGTAAATACACAAGACAATTACGGTTATACATAAACCGTGCCAACTTAAAAAATACAGAGAATTAGTGCCTTTTATAGGCAGCTGTGACCATTAAAAAAATTGAAAGCGATAGGATGGTGCATCAAACCCATTGTGAGGTTATGTTTTGGGGCGATTTTATAAAAGACAGAGACTGGGCTCGGTTTTCAGGAGCCGCAGCAGATACCAACGACGGGGATCGAATTGGTATCTGCCTGTAGGTAAAAAGGGCGTTTTAGGTAAACACGCCCTTAAAGAAAAAGAAGAACAGGATTGAGAGTGCCGCACCGGCGGGAAGAGTAACTACCCAAGAGAGAAAGATTGCTCCCACCATACGCAGGTTAAGCGCACCAATGCCGCGTGCCATACCAACCCCCAGAACTGCGCCCACCAATGTGTGAGTGGTAGAAATAGGTAAGCCAGTGCCCGATGCGAATACCACAGTAGCGGCAGCACCTAATTCGGCGGCAAAACCACGACTAGGCGTCAATTCGGTGATTTTACGACCAATAGTGCCCATTACTTTAAAGCCATAGGTTGCCAGACCCACAACAATACCGGCGCCACCTAGTAGCAGTATCCAGCCAGGCATAGAGCTTTTTGCCGCTATATTTCCGCCGGAACTCACTACATTAACCACAGCGGCCAGTGGGCCCACTGCGTTGGCTACATCATTTGAGCCATGGGCAAAGGCCATACTACAGGCGGTAAAGATCATCAGTACGGCAAATACTCTCTCTACATTGGCAAAGCGGTCATTTGCTTCAAGTTTTTCGTCACGTTTTACTTTTGACAGCAAGTAGGTGCCAAGAGCGGCCACCAAAAGACCAAATAAAACTGCAAGCATCGCAGTTTCAACAAAGCTAAATCTAATGCCTATATCTTTAAATACATGCTTTAAGCCTTTGAGCATGGTGACCATAGCCATCAACCAGCCTACGGCAAACATATAAAATGGCACATACTTTTTGGCGCGTTCAAAGGGGTTTTCATGGATCAAGATAAGTCGTTGCACACTGCGGAATAAGGCAAAAGATATAGTTCCTGCAAGCACTGGTGATATCACCCAGCTGGCCACGATGGTACTGACTTTACTCCAATTAACCGCATCCACAGAAACGCCAACGGCCGCAAATCCTACGATGGCGCCAACGATAGAGTGAGTGGTTGATACCGGCCAGCCCATAATGCTTGCGATCATTAGCCAGGTGCCGGCGGCCAATAAAGCCGATAACATACCGAACACCAGATAGTCTGGCTTCTCTGCAAATATAGCGGAATCGACAATACCTTTACGTATGGTAGAGGTCACTTCACCCCCTGCCAAGTAGGCACCGGCAAATTCAAACACCATAGCGATTAGAATAGCCTGTTTGATGGTTAAAGCCTTGGATCCTACAGAGGTACCCATGGCATTGGCCACATCGTTTGCGCCCACTCCCCAGGCCATAAAAAATCCGAACATTCCCGCAAGGATAATTAATAAAGTACCGTATTCAGTAAATAATTCCATGATGGTTGTTTCCGAAAATTATTTTGCTATAAGAAGTTCAAGGCGATTACCAACACTTTCAGCAGTGTCGGCAATTTCACCGATATTATCGATGATGTTATACAAGAACATCACATGAATAGGGGGTAAATCGTTTTCTATTTTAAAGAGGTTGTGGCGTAATTTTCTTTCTTTCTTATCGACTTTCTGCTCTTTTGCATCCAGCTCTTTGATCAATTTTTTTACAAACTTCACTTCTTGACCAGCAAAGCCAGTTTCTAATAATTCGTCTAGTTCATTGATAGCTTTTAATGCTTGCTCTGAGGCTTGAATAGTACTTTTGATATAGCCCAGAAAATCAGTTTGTAATGACTTAGGGATTTCCATTTGTCGCCCCAAAACAATGCCACATATATCTTTTGATAAGTTGGCAATACAGTCTTGGTGAGCCAATATACTGAGAAGGTCTGATCGTGAAACTGGCATAAACAGATTTTTTGGCATATTGAGACGAAACTGTTTCTTTAACTCATCAGCACAATTTTCATCCTCACAAATCTTGTCGAAAACATCTGAAGCCTGTTCCCATTTGCTATCAATCGCAGCCTGAAAAAAGGCCTCAAGTTGAGAGGAGCATTTAACGACAAGAGACATATGTTCCTGAAGCGGTTTTATTGGAGATTTGCCAAATAAATCTGAAATCGGATTACTAAAAGCCATAATGTTTAACCTCAGTGTCAATGGCGCCGATTATAAGATGTTATATCAAAATTAAAATAGTTTTTTTTAAATTTTTTTAGTTTATGCTTGAGTATATTGTTCGCTTGAGCCTATCCAGCGATTAATTAGCGGTGCAATGTTTTGTGAGTGTTGTTGAAGAAGTTTTTCAGCAACCTGTTTAACCTGCGGCAAAAGGTGGGCATCGCGTTGCAAGTCAGCGATTTGTAGTTGTAAATCACCAGTTTGTCGAGTCCCTAAAATCTCTCCAGGCCCTCTTAACTCGAGATCCTTTTCAGCGATAACAAAGCCATCATTGGTTTCGCGCATTGTTTTTAATCGCGCACTGCCATTAGTTGAGATTGGCGGACTGTAAAGTAGGACACAATGGCTTTGGGTGGCGCCACGTCCCACTCTTCCTCTAAGCTGATGCAGTTGCGATAAACCTAAGCGTTCGGCATTTTCAATAATCATTAGACTGGCATTAGCCACATCAACCCCCACTTCAATAACCGTGGTAGCTACCAGTAAATGTATCTCGCCTGACTTAAAAGCATCCATTATTTCAAGTTTTTCCCTTGGCTTAAGTCGGCCATGTACTAGTCCAATGGATAGCTCAGGTAACATTAGTTGTAATTCGTTTGCAGTAACCTCAGCGGCCTGAGCTTCAAGCACATCTGATTCTTCAATGAGAGTACAAACCCAGTAGGCTTGGCGGCCCTCGACACAGGATGCTCGAACACGCTCGATAATATCATTGCGCCGCAGGTTGCTGAGCACCGCAGTTTCCACTGGGGTTCGCCCAGGAGGTAATTCGTCAATTACCGAGCAATCAAGATCGGCATAGGCGCTCATTGCGAGTGTTCTAGGGATGGGCGTTGCCGTCATAATTAGCTGATGGGGTGCTAGGCTATCCTGTGAAGGCTGATTGTCGCCAAACCCTTTATTGCGAAGCGCCAATCGCTGATGCACACCAAATCGATGTTGTTCATCAATAATGGTGATTCCTAGGTCACTAAACTGCACACTTTCCTGAAATAGCGCATGGGTGCCTATCACCATCTGAGCACTTCCATCGGCAATGCGCTGTAGTTGCACTTCCCGTGCTTTGCCTTTTACCTTGCCGGTTAACCAAGCAACACTGATTTTCATATCTTTGAACCATTGTTCAAAATTTATTCTGTGCTGTTCGGCGAGAATTTCTGTGGGTGCCATCAGTGCGGCCTGCTTGCCATTAGCAATAGCCTGTAACGCTGTCATGGCGGCAACAACGGTTTTGCCAGAGCCCACATCACCTTGGACTAGCCGCAACATGGGGAAAGATTTTTTGATATCGCCAGTTATTTCATTCGCCACTCTCTGTTGTGCTTTGGTTAGCTCAAATGGCAACTGATCAAGAAAATGAGATAACGCTTTTTTATTCTCAACTAAGGGTGGCGCCTGCTGACATTGGACCTTTTGTCGCATTTTAAGCAGACTCAAGTTGTGAGCAATTAATTCTTCAGCCGCAAGCCGCTGTTGTGCTGGATGTTCTCCAGTGGCTAGCCTGTGAAGTTCAATCCCCGGGGGTGGCGAGTGAATAAGTTTTAGCGCATCAACCAGTGAGTAAGACAGCGCTCCTTTAAACTGCTGTTTTAATTTTTCTGGTAGCAGCTCCATTACGCTATGGTTATTGAGACGGTCTAAGGCTTGCCGGCAAAGGTCTCTGATACGCATCTGGGTTACTCCCTCGGTTAAGGGATAAATAGGTGTAAGCCTATCTTCTAAATTTGGAGGATTACTACTGTCGAGATGTTGGTATTCTGGGTGATAAAGTTCAAGCCCATACTTACCCTGCCTTACTTCACCGCAACAGCGTAATTTTGCACCCGGCTTTAATCGTTCTTGCTGTGCTCGACTAAAGTGAAAAAACCTTAATACAGTAGTACCTGTATCATCCTGTAGTTTGCAGGCCAGGCTACGGCGACGCCCAAAAACCACATCGCTAGTGCGAATCTGCCCCTCAAGAACCACATCAGTCAGTGGTTGCAAGCTTCCAATGGGCGTTATTTTTGTTCTATCTATATAGCGAAGCGGTAGATGAAATAATAAATCTTGCAGATTATTGAGGCCCAGCTTGCTGAGTTTTTGCGACAGTTGCGGGCCGACACCGCGAAGCTCTTTAATAGCCACTGTATCAAGGCTAACCGAAGTCATTAGTCAGCTGACAGATCGGGGAGTGGTTTTTTGTCATCAGCGCTAATCTTGCGACCAGCGAAAATAGCCTTACGAACGGCATCGATGGCCTGATGTCTTGGGAAGCTGGCACGCCATGCAAGTGCAATGGTTCGTTTGGGGCCATTGCCTTTAAATGGAATCGCAACCAGATTAGTCGCGGCAAAGCTTGATGCTGTAACGGCTGTCTGGGGCAAAACAGTAATGCCAAGGCCTATAGCTACCATAGTGCAGAGGGTTTCAATTGAATTTCCTTCAGAGTCGTGATCCATCGAAACAGTACTATTATAGTGTTTATTAATATTGGGTATTGCCTCTATTACTTGGTCTCGAAAACAATGATCCTCGCCAAGTAGCAAAATATGTTCTGTTTCTAAATCTTTTGGTTCCAGCATGGCATGTTTTGTAAGAGGGTGATCAGGCGGTAAAATCGCCATAAATGGCTCATCAAATAGTGGCTGAACAGCCACGTCTGGCTCCTCGAATGGAAGGGACAAAATAACCACATCAACCTCTCCTTTGCGAAGTCGTTTTCGCTGTGTGTTTGTGTAACCTTCTTCAATAACTAATCGCATATTAGGCGCAATTTTCTGAAGTGATGGAACAAAGTTTGGAAATAAATAAGGCCCGACAGTAAATATAGCACCAATATGAAGGGACGAGTTTAGCGGATCTCCTTCTGTGATAGCAATATCTTTAATTATTATGGCTTCATCAAGTATTTTTTGGGCTTGGGTTATAATTTTCTCCCCAATTCGCGTGACCAGAATATGAGTTGTTGTTCGCTCGAATAGCTCGACACCCAGTTCAGATTCTAGTTTTTTTATTGCTATACTGAGGGTTGGTTGGCTGACATGACATTGCTCAGCAGCTTGTCCAAAGTGCTGAGTTTTGGCTAGAACAGTCACATAGCGCAGTTCGGTGAGGGTCATATTGCTTCTCCGGGGAAACAATAGTCATTATTATTATTATTATTA
>Ga0066379_10000251_pt1 | contig 12204 bp, 12 predicted proteins | sample Knorr_S23_td_250_FD_70951 | JGI IMG/M metagenome (GOLD analysis project Ga0066379, IMG submission 70951) | Marine microbial communities from Southern Atlantic Ocean transect - Knorr_S23_td_250_ad_251m_LV_A | ecosystem: Environmental > Aquatic > Marine > Oceanic | place: Southern Atlantic ocean...
GCACTGTTGACAGAGCGGCGAGTCACTATCGCCAATTTGCCACATTTACAGGATATAACCACCACCATCGCATTATTGGGAGCACTGGGCGTTACTGTCAGTGTCGATGACAGAATGCATCTTGCCGTGGAGATGGGGACGCTGACAGCAGTGACCGCGCCCTACGACTTGGTAAAAACCATGCGCGCCTCAATTTTAGTGCTGGGGCCATTGCTGGCCAAGTATGGGGAGGCCAATGTTTCCTTCCCAGGTGGTTGCGCCATAGGCAGTCGTCCTGTGGACCTTCATCTGAAAGGGATGGAAGCCATGGGTGCGGAGATTGAGGTAGATCAAGGCTATATCAAAGCGCGTAGCGACGGTCGCCTGAAAGGCGCCCATATTCTAATGGATACAGTATCTGTGGGTGCCACCGAAAATTTAATGATGGCAGCTGCATTGGCAGAGGGCACCACAGTGATCGAGAATGCTGCTCGCGAACCTGAAATTGTCGATCTGGCTAACTGCATGAATGCTTGGGGGGCAAAGGTGGAGGGTGCAGGTTCCAATACGCTGACCATTCAGGGTGTAGAAAAAATGATCGGAGGTCACTATCGAGTGATGCCGGATCGTATAGAGACAGGTACCTATCTGGCGGCTGCCGCTGCCACAGGTGGTAAAGTAAAGGTAACCCAGACCGATCCCTCTTCGCTGGAAGCCGTGCTGTTAAAGTTGCAAGAGACGGGAGCTGCTATCACTCAGGGGGACGATTGGATAGAACTAGATATGCAGGGCAAGCGCCCTGCGGCAGTTAATCTAAAAACGGCTCCCTATCCGGGGTTTCCCACGGATATGCAGGCTCAACTAACCGTGGTAAACGCAGTCAGTCAGGGTTGCGGTAGAATAACCGAAACTATTTTTGAGAATCGCCATATGCAGGTTCAAGAGCTCAACCGAATGGGTGCGGATATAGCGGTTGAAGGAAATACCGCGGTGGCAACCGGCGTTGACGGACTTAAAGGAGCACCGGTGATGGCCTCTGACTTGCGGGCCTCGGCAGCATTGGTTATAGCCGGAATGGTTGCTTCTGGTGAGACGATCGTGGATCGTATTTATCATATAGATCGCGGCTATGAATGTATTGAGGAGAAATTGCGGCAGTTGGGTGCTAAAATACGCCGAGTCGCAAACTAGCCCTAAGAGATGTGCAGCTCAATGATACAGATTACTATAGCCCTAACCAAAGGGCGCATTCTTAAAGAGACCTTGCCGCTGTTAAAGCAGATCGGCATTGAACCTCTGGATGATATCTTTTCAAGTCGAAAACTGGTATTTCCTACCACCAAGGATAATCTCAGACTGCTTATTCTGCGCGGCTCTGATGTTCCCACTTACGTGCAATTCGGCGCTGCCGATCTAGGTATAGCTGGCAAAGATGGGTTGCTTGAGCATCAGGGCGATGGCTATTACGAGCCTCTGGATTTGGGGATTGCCCGATGCAGGTTAATGACAGCTGCGCCGACTGGCGCTCAGCCCTGTGAGGGGCGTCTTCGAGTTGCTACCAAATATGTCAATATCGCAAGAGAATACTATGCTCAGCAGGGGCGCCAAGTTGACCTTATTAAGCTCTACGGTGCTATGGAATTGGCACCTGTACTGGATTTGGCCAACGAGATAGTCGATATAGTAGATACAGGTGGTACCCTCAAAGCCAATGGATTGGAGCCCAAGGAAAAAATAGCCGATATCAGTTCCAGAGTGATAGTTAACAAGGCGGCAATGAAAACCAAGTATCCAGTTATCAAAGATATTTTAGATACTCTGGCAGAGGCGGTGAGTGCGAACCAATGAGTAGACCGCTGATCAATCGACTTTCGACATCTGACGCGGATTTTTTGGCGACACTAAATAAATTGACGGCTTGGAGCACAGTTTCCGATGCTGATATTGAAGCCACAGTAGCGGAAATTATTCAGCAGGTTCGGTCTCGCGGTGATCAGGCGCTATTGGAGTATAGCAATCGCTTTGATCGTCGCTCAATGCAAAGTATTGACGATCTATGCGTGGAGTCAGAGCAGCTTGAGATAGCACTGGCAAGCATTGATGCAAGCGCGCGATCAGCGCTAGAGTCGGCGGCAAACAGGATTGATGACTACCATCGGCACCAGACCGAGCAATCATGGCAGTATCGAGAAGCTGACGGCACCATCTTAGGGCAGCGGGTAACCGCGCTTGAAAGGGTGGGGCTATATGTGCCTGGCGGTAAAGCTAGCTATCCCTCATCCGTATTAATGAGTTGTATTCCCGCGCGTATCGCCGGTGTGGATGAGGTAGTAATGGCAGTGCCCGCGCCTGAGAATCAATTAAATCCTATGGTGCTGGCGGCAGCGGCGATTGCCGGTGTCGACAAAGTGTTTACTATAGGTGGTGCGCAAGCCATTGCCGCCATGGCCTACGGCACTGAAAGCATTCCCAAGGTGGATAAAATTGTCGGTCCTGGAAATATCTATGTGGCCACCGCCAAGCGTATGGTATTTGGTTCGGTGGGTTTAGATATGGTGGCTGGTCCCAGTGAAATTCTGATTATCTGCGATGGCAAAACCGATCCCGATTGGATCGCCATGGATCTCTTCTCTCAGGCAGAACATGATGAAAATGCGCAATCCATACTGGTGAGTTGGGATTCCGACTATCTTGATAAGGTGTATCAAAGTATTGCCAAATTGTTGCCCGAGATGGAGCGCAAAGACATTATTGCGCAATCACTGGCCAATCGCGGTGCTATGATCGAGGTGGCTGATAAACATGAAGCCATTATGGTCAGCAATCGCATTGCTCCCGAGCACTTAGAGCTATCGGTAGAAGATCCTGAATCTTGGTTGGCAGATATACGCCATGCAGGTGCAATCTTCTTAGGGCGTTATACCTCAGAAGCATTGGGGGACTACTGTGCTGGACCCAGCCATGTGCTTCCGACATCGGCGACGGCTAGGTTTTCCTCGCCGTTGAGTGTCTATGATTTCCAGAAGCGCAGTTCAGTGATCTACTGTTCGCGATCTGGTGCATCCGAATTAGGTAAGCTGGCCTCGGTGCTTGGGCGGGGAGAATCACTGACTGCCCACGCTCGATCGGCAGAGTATCGAATTAAAAAATAATGGTATTTGAGTCAATGTTATGAGTAGTTTTTGGAGTGACTTTGTTAAAGATCTCGAACCCTACAGTCCGGGGGAACAGCCACAACTTAACAATATCACCAAGTTAAATACCAATGAAAACCCCTATGGGCCCTCGCCGGCGGCGCTACAAGCTATAGCCCGGCTGGCCGATGATGATCTCAGGCGCTATCCGCCGCCCAACGCGCCACAACTTAAGCAGGCGATAGCAGGTTATTATCAATTATCAGCGGCTCAGGTTTTTGTCGGCAATGGTTCCGATGAAGTATTAGCCCATGTGTTCAACGGGCTCTTAAACCACCCTCAAAAGGGGCCATTGCTATTTCCGGATATCAGCTACAGCTTCTATCCAGTTTACTGCCAGCTCTATGATATAAGCTTTGAAAAGATTCCACTGTCAGAGGATTTTTGCATAGATATTGAAGACTACAAACGACCCAATGGCGGTATTATTTTTCCCAACCCGAATGCGCCCACCGGCATATTGTTGGGGCTCGATGCCATCGAAAATTTGCTCCAGAAAAATTCCCAGTCGGTGGTGGTGGTCGATGAAGCCTATATTGATTTTGGCGGGCAGACAGCGGCTTCATTGATCGATCAATACAGCAATCTTCTAGTGGTTCAAACATTGTCGAAATCGCGCTCCCTGGCAGGCATGAGAATCGGTTATGCAATGGGATCTGAAGCACTGATTGCAGGTCTGGAGCGAGTTAAAAACAGTTTTAATTCCTATCCTTTGGGGCATTTGCAAATTGCCGCAGCCATCGCCGCATTTAATGACGAAGATTATTTTCAAAAAACACGGCAACTGATCATAGCCGAGCGACAGCGTCTAACGGCACAGCTTGAAAGTCTCAGTTTTGAAGTTTTACCATCGCAGGCCAACTTTGTATTCACTCGTCACCCGCATCAGAGTGCGCAGGAGTTGGCGAGCAAATTGCGCGAATTGAGTATTGTAGTCAGGTATTTTAAACAGCCTCGAATTGCAGATTTTTTGCGTATAACCGTAGGCACTGAGGCTCAAAATAGCCTGTTGATTGATAGTTTGGCCAGTATCCTCAGTGACTAATTAGCCACTGGTCGCTCTCCGGCGGTGGCGGTGATATCTAGGCGCTGTTGATTGCGTTGAATTTGCAACTCAATTGGCTCCCCCGGGAAAATCTCTGCAATTTGGTTAACACTGCGATGGCGGTTGGTGACCGATATACCATTAATTGAAGTTACAATATCCCCAGGTAGAATATCGGCCATATGCGCCGGCCCATCTTTGGCGATTCCAGTAATTAATAGACCGCTGGATAGATTTATATTTAATTTCTCGGCAAATGTGGGCGTTAATACAATAGCCTCAAAGCCCAACCAACCGCGAATAACTCGCCCGTGCTCAATAATATGGGTTAAAACTTTCTGTACCTCATCAGCGGGAACCGCGAAGCCAATCCCCTCCGAATTCTGGTTGATTTTCGCCGCGTTTATGCCCAGTAAATTGCCATAGGCATCAATTAGCGCGCCGCCGGAGTTGCCGGGATTGATATTGGCATCAGTTTGAATATAGTTTTCAAAAGTATTGAGATTTAGGCCATTGCGTCGCGTTGCGCTGACAATACCCTGAGTAACAGTTTGACCCATACCGAAAGGGTTGCCTATAGCTAGTACCACATCACCGATTTCAGCTTGATCGGGATTGCCCACATGAATAGCGTGCAAATTATCCGAGGCGATTTTTAATACCGCTAAATCGGTGTCGGGATCGGTACCAACCACGGTTGCTGGCAGTTCTCGGCCATCGTAGAGCAACACTAGGATTTCATCTACACTGTCCACCACATGATGGCTGGTCACGATAAATCCGGCTCTATCCATAATAACGCCGGATCCCAATGAGCCCTGCACTCGCTCCTGCTGTTGGTTATAAAGGCGTCTAAACAATGGATGTTTAAGCAGTGGGTGGTTGCTCTGACGAGACATTGTGCGGGTGTAAATATTGACCACCGAAGGGGCGGCTTTTTTTACCGCTTGAGCGTAGGAGACAGATCCAGACCAATCAGTTGATAGACTGTTATAAGACAGTTCGCCATCCTGATCAGATAGCTGAGTGTCACCGCGAAATTCTGGAAATAACAGCAACATAATAGCGGCAACAGCCAGTCCAGTGAGCACTGGAAGGCCAATAAAGTCGATTACTTTGCTGGCAGTTCGATTATTTAGCACTATGTCCTCCCTAACCCGACTATTTTATAAATATACAGAAAAGCCTCGATTTCAAGCCGCTATTAAAGAGCTATTGGTTGCTTATGGTCAAGTATATTTTGTCAGCGGGTTGTCTGACTTTCTCAAATCCAAGTAATTACTGCCGCAATAGGTTAGATAGTTTTGGATTCGGTTTATCTGCCTTGCGGTACAGCAATAGCATATGGCCTATGGACTGGATCAATTGAGCCGTACATTGCTGGCATATTTCCTCGATGGTGACTTTTTTAGCCGCCCTATCGCCGACAGCCAGCTTAATCTTAATTAACTCATGGTCGCGCAGTGCGCGATCTATCTCAGCTACAACATTTTCATTGAGGCCTTTGCCAGCCACAGTGACTACCGGCTTTAACCGATGGCCCAGGCTGCGTAAATATTTCTTATCTGCGGAGGAAGTTGTCATAATAGAGACTCAATTAATAATGGCCCCTATTTTAGCGAAAACTAGACTATGGCGAAATCAAAAAATCGCACTTGGATCAAACAGCATGTTAAAGATCCCTATGTAGTGCAATCTCAGCGCGATGGCTATAGATCCAGAGCTAGCTACAAACTGCTAGAAATTGTCGAAAAAGGGCGGTTTATCAAGCCCGGCATGGTGGTGGTCGATCTGGGTTCCGCGCCCGGCGGCTGGTCTCAGGTGGCGGCAAAGCTTGTAGGTCACGGCGGTGCTGTGGTGGCTGTGGATATATTGCCTATGGATCCCATAGCTGGAGTCAGTTTTATTCAGGGAGACTTTACTGAGGAATCTGTATTACAACAGCTGTTAAATAATATCGAAAATAGACCGGTGGACCTTGTAATTTCCGATATGGCCCCCAACTTAACAGGAATGAAGGCAGTAGATCAGCCAGCGGTAGTTTATTTGGCTGAATTGGCCGTAGATTTAGCGCAGCAAGTACTGAAAAAAGAGGGTGTATTTATAGCCAAATTATTTCAAGGTGAAGGATTTGACGAATTTGTGCGCACTACAAGAACAGTGTTTAATACAGTTAGCTTAAAGAAACCTGATGCCTCTCGAGCTAAATCTCGTGAAGTGTATCTGGTAGCCAAAGGACTGCGGCGAGACTAATGAGGATCTTGATTTGAATGATTTTGTGAAGAATTTAGTAATTTGGTTGGTGCTGGCGGCCATTCTAATGTCAGTGTTCAACAGTTTTACCCCCAAAACTGAGGTCAATGAGCTCAGTTACTCAGAGTTTATTCTGGAGGTGCAGAGTGATCGCGTTTCCAGTGTCGTCAACAATGGGTTGACCATTGAAGGCGAGCGTATTGATGGCAGCAAATTCACCGTAGTAATTCCCCCCGCCATTAAGGATGAGGGGTTGATTAACGATCTGGTTAATCACAATGTGAAAGTTGTGGGAGAACTTCCCGAATCTCCCAGTATGCTCTCACAGCTACTGGTGGCAGCTTTTCCAATTTTGCTGATCTTGGCAATCTTTATGTTCTTTATGCGCCAGATGCAGGGTGGCGGTGGAGGCAAAGGCGGCCCCATGAGCTTTGGCAAAAGCAAGGCAAAACTGCTGACCGGAGATCAAATAAAAACTACCTTTGCCGACGTTGCAGGGGTAGATGAAGCCAAAGAAGATGTGGGTGAGCTAGTAGAGTTCTTGAGTGATCCGGGTAAATTCCAGCGTCTGGGTGGCAGAATTCCCAAAGGTGTTCTAATGGTAGGCCCTCCGGGAACCGGTAAAACCCTGCTTGCCAAAGCGATTGCCGGAGAGGCCAAAGTGCCTTTCTTCTCGATTTCTGGTTCTGACTTTGTGGAAATGTTTGTCGGGGTGGGCGCTTCCCGCGTTCGCGATATGTTCGAACAGGCCAAAAAGCAAGCGCCCTGTATTATCTTTATCGATGAAATTGATGCCGTAGGTCGCCATCGAGGCGGTGGCTATGGCGGTGGCAACGACGAGAGAGAGCAGACATTAAACCAATTGCTGGTTGAGATGGATGGATTTGAGGGCAATGAAGGGGTGATTGTAATTGCCGCTACCAACCGTCCAGATGTTTTGGATAAAGCCCTATTGCGCCCTGGCCGCTTTGATAGACAGGTCTATGTAGGGCTGCCAGATATTCGCGGTCGCGAGCAAATTCTAAAAGTGCATGCGCGCAAAGTGCCTCTAGATGAATCCATAGATTTGAGTGTCTTAGCTCGCGGAACACCTGGATTTTCTGGTGCAGATTTGGCCAATCTAGTTAATGAGGCGGCACTATTCTCTGCTCGCGCCAACCGGCGATTGGTGACCATGGAAGAATTTGAAAAAGCCCGTGACAAAATTATGATGGGTGCTGAGAGGCGCTCCATGGTGATGTCGGAAAAAGAGAAGATAAATACCGCCTACCATGAAGCGGGACACGCCATCATAGGTCGATTAGTTCCCGAGCATGATCCGGTTCACAAGGTAACCATTATTCCGCGAGGCAGAGCCTTGGGGGCGACCCAGTATCTTCCCGAGGAAGACAGGTACAGCATGAGTCGCCGACAGCTTACCAGCCAGCTGTGTAGCCTGTTTGGTGGGCGTATTGCTGAAGAATTGATTGGCGGTGTAGATGGCGTAACTACCGGGGCTTCCAACGATATTGAGCGAGCCACGCAGATGGCCAGAAATATGGTCACCAAATGGGGGCTTACGGAGAAAATGGGCCCGGTGCTCTATGGTGAGGATGAATCCCAAGCGCCCGGTGGCGGCAATACCCACTACTCTGAGGATACTTCCAGAGAGATCGATCAAGAGGTAAGGGATATTCTCGACAAGGCCTATGTCACAGCCAAGCAACTACTTGAAGATAATCGAGATATTCTCGAAGCTATGAAAGATGCGCTGATGGAATATGAAACCATAGATGCAGATCAGGTTGACGACCTGATGGCGCGACGCAAAGTTCGACCGCCGCACCAATGGGAGGATAATGATATCGATTCTTCAGGTGGTGCCGCTAGCACTAAACAGAGCGCCGATAAAGATGGCAATATTGGCGGTCCAGTAGAGGACCTATAACTCTGTGGCGCAGATAAAAAGCCCCGAGCCTGAAAAAAAGGTCTTTTTTTGCCCTAGGCTGTGTTGCACTGCGACTTCCCGTGTGCATTGTCTAGAACAAAAAATACGCATTTTTTAGACCCGACTAACGATGAAAACAGCAAAATCACAGCCTGAGCAGCTCAATTGCGGTGGCAAGCACCTCGATTTATCTACGCCCTCAGTGATGGGGGTGCTCAATGTGACGCCTGACTCATTCTCTGACGGTGGCCAGTTTTTCTCAGGGAGTAAAATCGATCGAGATAAATTGTTAACCGCTGTCGAAACCATGGTCGCAGATGGCGCTGATATTATAGATTTGGGAGGCGAATCCACTCGCCCAGGTGCTGTGCCGGTATCTGTACAGCAAGAAATGGATCGAGTGATACCTGTACTAGAGATTCTATCATCTAGTGTTGACTGCCTATTTTCTGTGGATACTAGCACCCCTGAGGTTATGCGAGTAGCGGCAAATGCCGGCGCTCATATGATCAATGATGTTCGTGCATTGCAACGACAGGGTGCTGTCCAAGCTGCGGCTGAGATAGGGTTGCCAGTCTGTCTGATGCATATGCAAAACCAGCCGCAAACCATGCAGGAAAATCCCCAATATCAAGATGTTGTCAGTGAGGTTATAGAATTTTTGAATCAGCGCAAACAGCAATGTATAGCGGCGGGTATTCCGACACATCAAATACTATTGGATCCAGGATTTGGCTTTGGTAAAACCCTCGAGCATAATTTAGCATTGGTTGCTGGATTGGAACGCCTAGCGCAGCAAAAACAGCCTATTGTGGTCGGGCTGTCACGCAAATCTATGATTGGACAACTATTAAATACACAGATACATGATCGATTAATTGGAAGTGTTACAATGGCAGTTTTAGCAGTTCAAAAAATTCACTGCGCAGGGGGCTCGGTGATTGTTCGTGTCCACGATGTCAAGCAGACTAAACAAGCTTTAACTATTTGGCAGGCAGTTGATCAGGATGGTAGGTAATCAATGAAACGAAAATATTTTGGTACTGATGGTATTCGAGGCAAGGTGGGGGAGCATCCGATTACCGCTGATTTTATGCTCAAACTGGGTTGGGCGGCGGGGAAAGTGCTTACCAAGCACGCGCAGGGCAAGAAAAACCGCGTCATTATAGGTAAAGATACCAGAGTATCTGGCTATATGTTTGAATCCGCGCTAGAGGCCGGATTGGTGGCGGCTGGGGTAAATGTAGACCTGCTGGGACCCATGCCGACACCAGCGGTAGCCTATTTGACCAGAACCTTCCGCGCTGCCGCCGGTATCGTAATTAGCGCCTCTCACAATCCTGTATGTGATAATGGTATCAAGTTCTTTGCTGCAGACGGCTTTAAATTGCCCGATGACATTGAACTAGAAATTGAGGCATTGATCGAACAACCTCTGGTGACCAATGATTCCGATAGTTTAGGTAAGGCGCGCCGCATTGACGATGCCACCGGTCGCTATATAGAGTTCTGCAAAGGTACATTGCCCCTGGGCTTTAATATGGCTGGCCTCAACATAGTACTAGACTGCGCTCACGGCGCAACCTATAACGCCGCACCCAGGGTATTTAAAGAGTTGGGTGCCACAGTGACCACCTTAGGTAATGCCCCAGATGGCTTTAATATCAATTATCAATGTGGTTCCACGCATATGGAGCTATTGCAAGAAGCCGTTGCTGAGAAACAGGCCGACGTGGGTATTGCCTTCGACGGTGATGGCGATCGGGTGCTATTTGTAGATGGAGCTGGTGAAATAGTGGATGGCGATGAGCTGCTTTATATCATTGCCCAATACCGCCATGCTACTGGTCAATGCGGTGGCGTAGTGGGTACACAGATGAGCAATTTGGGTTTGGAGTTGGCTTTAAAAAAATTAAACATTCCTTTCCAGCGCAGTAAGGTAGGGGATCGCTATGTGGTTGAGGCGCTCAAAGACAATGGTTGGACTCTGGGCGGTGAGAGCTCAGGGCATATTCTCTGCAGTGAACTCAATACCACCGGTGATGGTATTGTATCGGCACTGCAGGTAATGTTGGCCGTATCAGCCAGTGGTAAAACATTGGCAGAACTCAAACTAGGTATGAGTAAATTACCTCAAACCATGGTTAACGTAAAGCTGCCGAAAAAGATTGATATCAGTGATAATAGACTGATTAATCGGGCCGTTGAGGCGGCGGAAAAGCAACTTGATGGTCGCGGTCGCGTCCTATTGCGCCCCTCTGGAACCGAGCCAGTAATTCGGGTGATGGTTGAGGGTGAAGACTCGCAACTGGTCAATAATTTAGTCACTGACATCTCAACCGTGGTTCAGCAACAGGTCAATTAAGGTTTGCCAGTTGTATATTACCCATTTGTCGGGTAGCATTCGCACCCGTTTGGCAAAACCCCTCTAGAGAGGAGAGCACAGGATGGCAAAGCCGCTACTGGCGGGCAACTGGAAAATGCATGGTACAGCGCAATTCGCTGCCACACTGGCCAGTCAAATTGCCAATGGTGCAGCGGAGGCAGTAGATATTGTTCTATTGCCTCCCTTTGTTTGCATTCCGGCAGTGATTGCCGAGTTGGCGGCCAACAGCAATATTGCGGTGGGGGCACAAAATCTCTGCCAGTACAAGCAGGGCGCTTATACCGGAGAAGTTTCCGGAGAGATGTTGGCACAACTGGGCTGCAGCCATGTATTGGTCGGCCACTCAGAGAGACGCCAGCTATTTGCTGAGAATAATCAGTTGGTGGCAGAAAAATTTTCTGCCGCACAGGATCTTGGGTTAACCCCTATACTCTGTGTTGGCGAGACGCTCCAGCAGCGTCAAGATGGGTTGGCACTGCAGGTGATTGATCAGCAAATCACCGCAGTGGCCGATTTAGTAGGGCTGCAAAATATTGGCACCGCGGTCATAGCTTACGAACCAGTGTGGGCGATTGGCACTGGAGAAACAGCTACGCCCGAGCAGGCGCAGGAAGTGCATGCGCGGATACGCGCCCAGCTAGGTGTGCAGGGGGCGTCGACGCCGCTACTTTACGGTGGCAGTGTCACTGCAGACAATGCAGCAGCATTATTTGCCCAGCCAGATATAGATGGTGGTTTGGTGGGTGGGGCCTCATTAGAGGCGGAACAATTTTTAAATATTGCACAACAGATAATCGAGCAAAAGTAATGGAACAGTTTATTTTAATTTTTCACTTTGTAATTGCCGTAGCCCTAATCGGATTAATTCTAATTCAACAGGGTAAAGGCGCAGAAGCTGGTGCCTCTTTTGGCGCTGGTGCCTCGCAGACAGTATTTGGAAGTTCTGGAGGTTGGAACTTCTTTAGCAAAACTACAGCTGTCTTGGCTACAGTATTTTTCGCAACCAGTGTCAGCCTTGCCATAGTGGCAAAAAATCGCACTGTGGTTGCTGATGTTTTACTGCCGGAGCTTCAGCAAGTACCGGTTGAAACCGCTGCTGAAAGTACTATCCCCGAACTGGAATCGGAAGCCGAGACCCAGTTGCCAAGCGTGGACGATTCAGAAATTCCAACGCAAGACTGATGGAGACCTTTGCTCGAATAGAGATTTTGTTTTCAGATAAGGCAAAATCGCACGGAATACCCAAAACACTCGCTTCGCTCATGGGGCAGGCTCAAAGGGAGTTTATTGATCATAAATGACCGAATGAGTACGATTTTAACACTGTATGAAGGTAAAAGATCATTCGCGCAAAACTCTCTAAGGAATATTGCCCAAGTGGTGGAATTGGTAGACACGCTATCTTGAGGGGGTAGTGGCG
>Ga0066379_10000254_pt1 | contig 12160 bp, 11 predicted proteins | sample Knorr_S23_td_250_FD_70951 | JGI IMG/M metagenome (GOLD analysis project Ga0066379, IMG submission 70951) | Marine microbial communities from Southern Atlantic Ocean transect - Knorr_S23_td_250_ad_251m_LV_A | ecosystem: Environmental > Aquatic > Marine > Oceanic | place: Southern Atlantic ocean...
AATATGCTTTTTAGTTAAGTTAAGATGCATTAGGGCATCTTTTATCTCACTTTCCAAGTCAATTGCAGCATCCAAGCAGTCGTTATGTGGATTTGAAACTAATGAAAAATCAGTCATTTTCCTTTGTAGCGGAGACATTGTCAATGCTTTATGCCTGAATATTTCTTGTGTAGAGATTTGTTTTTTGATGGAAACAACCAAATAGTAGTATTCTGGTAAATTTAATGGCGTTAGAATTTCACCAACCCCTTCTGCCCATGAACTTCTTCCTTCAATAAAAACGGGAACATCCGAACCAATTTCTTTGCCTATGGAAATGAGTTCTGTTTTTGATAATTTTAGATCCCAAAGGTTGTTGAGAGCGATTAGAGTTGTTGCTGCGTTTGAGCTGCCACCACCCAATCCACCACCTGATGGAATATTTTTTTTGACTCCAATATCTACACCAAAATTTGAAGCGGCAAGCTCTTTTAATTTTTGAGCGCTTTGAATAATCAGATCTTTATCTTTAGGGATATTTTCATTGCCATAGATGCGATTGATTTGTCCATCATTTGTAATGTTAAAACTTAATTCATCGCCATAATCTAATAGCTGAAATATGGTTTGAAGGTTGTGATAACCATCATCTCTTTTTGAGATAATATGAAGAAATAAGTTTACTTTGGCGGGCGATTGATAAGTCAATTTAAGCTTTTATGAAATGCTCTCTGTAATATTTTAATTCATCAATAGAGTCATAAATATCGGATAAAGCTAAGTGCCTTGATTTTTTAAAGGAGCTAGAAATGATATTTGGCTTCCAGCGCACTGCCAACTCTTTTAAAGTGGAGACATCAATGTGTCGATAATGAAAAAATTTTTCAAGATTTGGCATATAGTTATATAAAAATCTTCTATCTTGACATATTGAATTGCCGCACATTGGGGATGCTCCAGGGTCGACATATTTCGATAGAAAATCAAGAGTTTGAGACTCCGCATCGATTACTGAAATAGTGCTTTCCTCTACCCTTTTCACTAGACCAGAACGATTATGCTGATTTGTATTCCATTCATCCATTGCATCTAGTAGCACACTCTCTTGATGTATCGCTAAAGAGGGGCCTTCATCTATAATATTTAAGTTTGCATCTGTCACTACTGTTGCTATTTCAATAATCACATTAGTTTCTGGTATCAATCCAGTCATCTCAAGGTCAATCCAAATAAGATTTGTTTTTTTATTCATGACTAATATTAATTATTGCTAGCTAGAATATAGGCATCAAGCTTATCTTGTGCGCTACCATCAGTGAGTAATTCAGAAGCTTTTTGTACACCATTATCTAAAGAGTCTACAAGACCACTGACGTAAATTGCTGCTCCAGCATTCAGGGCAATAATGTCCCTATGTGCGCCATTATTTCCAGCAAATGCATCACGTATTAAGGCAAGAGATTCATTAGCATTTTCAGCCTTGAGTTGATCTAAGTTACCGACTTGCAATCCAAAGTCATTTGGGTGAACAGTATACGTTGAGACATGATCATCTTTGAGCTCAGCTACATATGTCTTTTTGGCTATTGATAACTCGTCAAGGCCATCTTCAGAATGAACAACCATTACATGGCGAGATTTCAAACTCTTCAAAACATTTGCAATAGGTTCAACCAGACCTTTATCATAAACACCCATAACTTGATTAGGCGCTTTAGCAGGATTGGTTAAAGGACCTAAAACATTAAAAATAGTTCTAACTGCTAACTCCTTACGCGGACCAATGGCATGCTTCATGGCGCTATGGTGAGCTGGTGCAAACATAAAACCAACTCCAATGTCCTCTATACATCGGCTGATTATTTTTGGATCTAAATTAAGATTTATACCAGCAGCCTCCAATACGTCTGCACTGCCTGATTTTGATGATATAGAGCGATTGCCATGCTTGGCAACTTTACCACCGGCAGCGGCAACAACAAAAGCAGAGGCAGTCGAGATATTAAATAACCCTAAGCCATCTCCTCCAGTACCACAAGTATCAACCAGGTAATCATTGCTTGTTAATTCGACAGCCGTTGCAAGGGAGCGCATTACCTTAGCGCTAGCAGTAATCTCCTCAATTGTCTCACCCTTCATTGATAAGCCAACCAAAAATGCACCAATCTGAGCATCTGTTGTTTGCCCAGTCATAATGCTATTCATAACGTCATGCATATCACTTTCGATTAAATCCTGTCTTGCAATGACTGCTTTAATAGCTTGGTTAATATTCATAGTTAGCGCTGACTCATTAAATTTTCAATTGCATCAATATCCTTGATGGCTTTATCAGAGAGTACATGGTTTCCTGATTCAGTGACCAAAACATCATCTTCTATTCTGATTCCAATGTCCCAGTATTTAGAATCAATTTTATCATCCTTACGGATATAAATGCCGGGCTCAACAGTGGTTACCATTCCGCTTTCAAATTTACGAAATTTATTCTCTATTAATTTATTACCTACATCGTGGACATCTAGTCCAAGCCAATGCCCAGTGTTATGCATATAAAATTTGGTTAGATCGTCAGGTGAGCGCATAATTCCTAACTTTATGAGGCCTTTTGTTATTACTTCAGATGCAATTTCATGAGGAAGATTTGAGCTAGCCCCAGGCTTAATTGAGGCAATCGCTGATTTTTGGGCATCCAAGACAATTTCATAAATCTCTTTTTGAGCCTCACTAAATTTGCCATTAATAGGAAATGTTCGAGTAATATCTGATGCATACCCATTAACTTCGCACCCGGCATCAATAAGTAGTAGGTCGCCATCTTTTAATTCTTTATTGTTTTCAGTGTAATGCAAAATACACGCGTTTTCTCCGCTGGCTACTATCGGTGGATAAGCATGGTCAGAGTTTGCATGTCGAAACTTTGAGTCAAAACCTGCCATTATGTGATACTCATATAGTCCTGGCTGTGATGATTTCATAGCACTCAAGTGCGCATCAGCCGCTAAATCTGCAGCATCTTGCATATGATGAATTTCGTTTTCATCTTTGATAAGACGCATTTCTGAAATATGAGGATTTAAAGGTAATAATGCGTTCTTATATATTGAATGTATTTTTTTGTTGTGGACATTGGTACTTGAATTGTCCTTCCATCCTCCATTTCCTGGAGCATCAAAATAAACTTTTGAGTTTTTATCAATTAAAGAGTCAATATTTTTAAAAAATATATCAATATCAAAAGCTTGGTCTGCCAATAAAGAAGTTGGCGCAAGATCAACACCCAGTCTGACGCCATTCCATATTTCTTTTGTTTCGTCTTTCGGTCTCAAAAAAATGGAATAGTTTTTCTTGCTGAATACTGCAATTGCATCCGGCTCCTCAAAGCCAGTTAAATACCAAAAGTTACTATCAGGACGAAACGGGTAGCATACATCACTATTTCTTTTTTGCTCTCTATTTGTCGAGACAATCACTACAGCATCTTGTGGCAATCGGCTTAGTAACTCCTCTCTTCTTTTTTGATGTATCATCTTGATAGGTGTATTAAATCACAGTTAAACAACCCAAGAAAGATACCATGAAAACGATACGAATTTATCAAAATACACCTTTTGCTGAAGCTATGAGGGTTGATCTAAACAAGGACAATAGTCACCATCTAAATAAAGTTTTGAGGTTTCCAGTTGGAAAAAATATTACCGTATTTAACGGAGATGGTTTTGATTATATTGCAGTTGTCGAAAGTGCAAAAAAAACCACAAACCTAAAAATAATTTCTAAGAATCCTAATAACACTGAATCAAAATTAGATCTCACTCTTGCTCAAGGGATCGCAAAGGGAGAAAAAATGGATTTTTTGATACAAAAGGCTGTCGAACTTGGAGTTTCAAGAATCATCCCAATGAATTTAGAGCGTTGCGTTGTTAGACTAAAGAGCGAAAAGATTCAAAAAAAAATCGACCATTGGCAAAAAATAGCGAATCATGCTTGCGAGCAATCTGGACGCTCGGTAATAGTCAATGTCTCCCATCCAGCTACTCTTGATAATCTTTTAAAAGAATCAGGACATAACGGATTTGTTTTGCATCACCGAGCAACTCAAGATTTAAATCAAATTAAGGAGTCTTTGAAGGCGACTATTCTAATTGGCCCAGAGGGCGGCTTGTCTGAAAAGGAAGTTACTGCTGCTGAAAATGCTGGCTATAACTCACTTCTTCTTGGTAAGAGAATTTTAAGAACTGAAACAGCTTCATTGGCTGCTATAGCAAATATGCAGTTATTATGGGGCGATTGAAATAGAATAAAAGGTTAATCAATATCCCCAAGTTCTTTGCTGAGTTCTCTAGCCCTATTATAGGCCGCTCTTGTAGCTGCAGCCACTATACCTTCAAAATTCTGATCTTGAAAGGTCTCGATTGCAGCTTGGGTGGTACCGTTTGGGGAGGTCACCTCAGCTCTTAGTGTTTTTGAGTCTTTTCCAGAGTTGGTTGCCATAATGCTTGCTCCAAGGCTTGTTTGAATGCTTAAAGAGTCAGCGGTTTTTTCATCCAAGCCCAAGGACAACGCTGCTTGTTTCATCGATTGCATCAGTAGAAAAAAATAAGCAGGCCCACTTCCTGATATAGCTGTTATCGCATCTAAAAGATTCTCCTCTTTTACCCAAAAGCATTTACCAACGGATGATAATAAAACGTTAACCGATTTTTTTTGTTCTGATGTTACTAGCTCGTTAGCATAAAGGCCTGTAACACCAGACTGGAAAAGAGCAGGCGTATTAGGCATTGTCCTGACTAGTGAAAAATTTCCACCAAGCCATCGGTTAATATCTTTACTTTGAATTCCAGCTACAATTGAAACAAATAATTGATCTGAAGTAGCCTGATTATTTAGTTCATGGCAAACCTTTGAGAGTACTTGAGGTTTGACAGCAAAAACAATAACCTCACTATTCTTTAATAAAGAGACATTGTCCGAGTAGGTCGAAACACCAAGCTCAGATTTTCGATTTTCTAATAGTGCTTCATTAGGGTCACTGACATTAATATTTTTTGCATTAAAGCCATCACTAATAAGGCCTTTTATAAGTGCATAGGCCATGTTTCCAGCCCCAATAAAACCAATGACTGTTTTGTTTTCCATATAAAATATCTGTGTAATGATTGCGTAATTCAATTCTACCAAACTTGTCATAAACATAGAACATTAATGAAAATATTTCAACCAAAGTTAGTCATGATTGATGTTGATGGAACGCTTGTAGACAGTGTTCCCGATTTGGCTTATTGCGTAGATCAAATGATGATTGCCTTGTGTAAGCCAGTAATAGGCAATGAAAGGGTTAGGCATTGGGTTGGAAATGGCGTTCCAAGACTTGTAGAAAGAGCACTTGTTGGCCAATTAGAGGGGACACCCAGTAAGGAAGAATTTGATAAGGCGTATCCAATTTTTTTAGATTTATACTCAAAGAATTCATCAGTACGATCACATTTGTATGAGGGCGTGATGGAGGGTTTGGACTACCTAAAGTCTAAGGACTATTTGATTGGCTGTGTAACAAATAAGGCCGAGCAGTTTACAATACCACTTTTAAAAACTTTGGGTATTTTTGAGTACTTCAAGATAGTGATTTCTGGCGATACTCTGGAAAAGAAAAAACCAGATCCACTTCCATTAATACATAGTGCTAACTTTTTTAAATTAAATCCGAAAGATTGTCTAATGTTGGGAGATTCAGTGAGTGATGTTAAGGCAGCTAGGGCCGCTGGATTTAATATCATTTGTATGTCCTATGGATACAACCATGGAAATAATATTGCTGATGAAAATCCGGACCTAGTAATTGATTCAATGAGGAAGTTGCGAGAATACCTATAGTGAATATCGAATTAAATCATATATGGCATCCCTATGCTAATATCCCTAATAAGGTTCCTACTTATCATGTAGAGAGTGCCGATGGAGTTTATCTAAATTTTAAGAATGGGCAGCGGGTTATTGATGGCATGAGCTCTTGGTGGTGCATGATCCATGGTTACAACAACGCATTCATGAATAAGGCAATAAAATCCCAGATTGACAAGGTTTCTCATGTAATGTTTGGAGGCCTTACACACCAACCAGCTATTGATTTATGTGAAAAACTCATCAATCTAACGCCTGAGGGTCTTGACAAGGTGTTTTTTGCAGATTCAGGTTCTGTCTCAGTAGAGGTTTCCCTCAAGATGGCGCTTCAGTATTGGCAAAATAAAGGACACCAGGGAAAATCAAAATTTATCACGCCAAAAGGTGGTTATCATGGCGATACTTTCGGTGCAATGAGCGTTTGTGATCCTGGCAAAGGGATGCACCACCTGTTTAAAGGAGTTTTGCCTAAACATTTTTTTGTTGAAAAGCCGAATGCCGATAATACCAAAGAAGCCCTCAGTGATTTAGAGTCACATCTTAATAAAAATCATGAGCAAATCGCTGCCATGATCCTTGAGCCGATTGTTCAGGGCGCTGGAGGCATGAACATCTATGCTAGAGAGTATCTCAAAGGCGTTAGACTTTTGTGCGACAAGTATAATGTTCTATTAATTGCAGATGAAATCGCTACTGGTTTTGGTCGAACAGGTGAGTTTTTTGGTTGTAATCATGCGGATATTTCTCCAGATATTATGTGCGTAGGAAAGGCTTTAACTGGTGGATATATGACTATGGCAGCAGCAATAACCAATCAGGATATATCTAATACAGTTGGAGTTTTGATGCATGGCCCAACTTTCATGGCAAACCCTTTATCATGCGCAGCCGCAAATGCCAGCATTGATCTGCTACTAAGCAATGATTGGAAAAAGAGGGTAATCGAAATACAAAGCTTGTTGGAGGAAGAGTTATTGCCAATGAAAGACTATGCATCTGTATCAGATGCAAGAGTCATTGGAGCAATAGGAGTTTTGGAGCTTGAAAAACCTTTAGATATGAAAAGAGCCCAAGAAAAGCTCATTAATTGCGGGGTTTGGTTAAGGCCCTATGGTAAATTACTATACACAATGCCTCCATTTATCATTACTGACCAAGAATTATTAAAAATTACTGATGCAATGAGAGAGGTTGTTCGCAACTAAGAAAAGTATTTTTTTATTCTACAGGGTCAATATCAACATACCACCTTACTGAAGAAGCAACTTTTATTTTTTCTACATGCTGATAAAAAGTTTGAATTATTCTTCGAAGTTGACTCCTATTATTTGACTGGAGGTAAAGATTGAAGTAGTAGTAATTTGATTTTTTCTCAATCATCCCAGGGACTGGCCCCCAGATCTCTACTGAGTCAATATCAATGTTGTTAAGTAATTGTGCGACTTCATTGAGAAAATTTTCAGCTAAATTTTTGTTTTTAGCATTTGCACAAATTAATGCCTGGTGGGCATAAGGCGGTAATTGAGTTTCTTTTCGTTCTGACAAAAGAGTTTTTGCATACTCAGAGTACTGCGCATTTTTTGCATAGTTAAAGATTGGGTGATGTGGATAGCGCGTTTGGATATTGACTTCTCCTTTATAGTCTCCACGCCCACATCGTCCTGAAACTTGGATTAGAAGTTGAGCTAAATGTTCTGTTGCTCTGAAGTCTGTTGACATTAGGCCTACATCAACATCTAGGATTCCAACAAAAGCTAAATTGGAGAAGTCATGTCCCTTGGCAAGCATTTGGGTACCAACAATGATGCAGGGCTCCCCAGAGTTAATTTTCTCTAGGTGAGATGCAAAAGCTTTTTTCCTGCGAGTTGTGTCTCTATCAATTCTAATGACCACAGAGCTAGGAAAATGTGTTTCTAGGTTTTCTTCTAATCTCTCTGTTCCATATCCAAGAATTTTAAGACCGCCACTACTGCATGATGGGCAAGATGATTCCGGCGCTCTCTCTATTCCACAGTGGTGACATTTGAGGCGATTAATACTTCGATGATAGACGAGCTTAGAGTCACAATTTTGACACTCAGATTGCCATCCACAATCCGAACAATAGTAAATTGGTGCGTAACCTCTTCGGTTGATAAATAGCATAACCTGCTTGCCTAATTCAAGGTAATGTTTAATTTTGGAAATTAAGGGACTGGAAAGTGCTTCACTACCCTGACTCCTCATATCAATTAAATCAACATCAGGTAATATTGCGTCACCAGGCCTAGAAGATAGTGTGAGACGTGTTAGTTTTTTTTCTAATACATTTTTTAGGGTCTCTAAAGAAGGGGTCGCGGTGCCAAGTATGAGAGGGGCATTTGCAAATTTTGCTCTCATAAAGCTGAGATCTCTTGCAGAGTACCGAAAGTTTGATTGTTGTTTGAAAGACCCATCATGCTCTTCATCAACAATAACTAAACCTAGTTTAGGCATGGGTGTAAAGATAGCTGATCGGGTTCCCAGGATAACATTTGCGTCACCATTTTTTGCCATGAGATAAGCATCTTGTTTTTGGGTGTTGTTAAGCTGTGAGTGAACAGCAGCAACTCTACCATCTATTCTTTCTTTAAATCTTGAGATCATTTGAGGTGTTAATCCAATTTCTGGAACCAATACCAGTACCTGGCCACCACCCTTGATTACTTTTTCCGTGATATTAAGATAAACTTCAGTCTTTCCACTTCCAGTGACTCCATGGAGTAAAAAGCCATTAAAGCTCTCTAAATTTTTTACAACCTCATTGATTGCTATAGTTTGCTCAGAGGTCAACTCAAAGTCATTTGATGAAGTGCCATGATTTATTTCACTTGGTTTTTTAATTTTGGCGGGGTCACCATTTCTTAGATTTTTTGGAATAGCATTGTGTATTACTTCGCCAATGGGATGGTGATAATAATTGGCTGACCATATCAAAAATTCTATAATTTCTTGCGATAGAAGAGCCTTACTATCGATGACTTCTTCAACCTGTTTTAGTTTTTCAAATTGACTTTGATCTTTTTGAGCTAGAACAATTCCTGTAACTTTTTTACGACCAAACGGAACTTTTACTCTTGCGCCAATTTCAACTTTTTCTTTACACAGGTAATCAAAAGTATTGTGCAAGGGAACTGGTATTGCAACTTCTGCGATTTGCATCAAAATAAAAAAGTATTTAGGGATAAAATAAGTATTTTATCAATATTAATTAGTCATGGTAGTTATTCAAAATATCATTAATGATGAGAATATAGACGAAGACAATCTCAAGGGGGTTTGCCAAGACTTTTTAACTGAAAACTCCGTAGAAGAGTGTGAGTTATTAATTCGCCTTGTTTCTCCAGTGGAAATCCAGGTTCTAAATAAAGAATATAGGGATAAAAACCAAGTTACAAATGTGCTCTCATTTCAAAGTGACATACCTGAAGAAATTGGAGAGAACTTGCTTGGTGATGTAGTTATTTGCATCGATGTAGTCAGAGAGGAGGCAATTCTAAGTAAAAAAAAATTCTCTGATCATTTAACTCATATGGCAATTCATGGAATACTCCATTTGCTTGGCCATGATCATACAGACATGACTTCGGCAAATAAAATGGAGTCAATTGAGATTGATTATTTAGACAAAATCGGTATTAATAATCCATATATTTAGGTTTTAATCAATAGCTTTGCTAGTTTTTTGATGTTTTTTTCCTGCTGGTTATTTTTTCTATAAATTACCCCAATCTCTCTTTTTGCTTTTGTAGAGCCTAGATCAAGATTGATGTTAGGGTAGTGGGTGAGTATTCCAAAGTCAATTGCCATTTTTGGAAGAAAACTAACCCCAATATTGGTATCAACCATAGCAACAAGAGTTGAGATACTGGTGCAAGAAAAATTAGATATATGTTTATTTAAAATCTCGTTGTTTTGTAGTATGTGAGAACGAAGACAATGACCCTGCTCCAGCATTAGTACCGATCCATTTTCAAAATATTTTGAACTACGATTTTTATGTTGTATCAAATAAATAGGATCAGAAAAAACCTGAAAACTCTCAATATAATCTGGCAGCTCATAAGGAAATGCAAATATTGCAAAATCGATTGATGCATGATCAAGCTGTTTCAATAAGTTTTCACTTGTGTCCTCTCTGAAGGATACTTTTAGCTTGGGGTATAAGTTACTTATATTGGATAAAAAATTTGGAAGTATATAGGTAGAGATTGTTGGAATAATGCCAATGGTTACTTCAGATTCAAAAAAATCTAACTTAGAGGTACTAACTAAAACGTTAAGCTCAGATAGGACCGACATAGCCTGCTTTGCTATTCGGTTGCCAGCCGAAGTAAAGCGAACATTTTTGTTATCCCTTTCAACCAATTGAACTTGAAGATCATTTTCTAGCTTAGCAATCCCTGCACTAAAAGTTGATGGGCTGACAAAGCATTCTTTTGCTGCATTTGAAAAATGATTCGTTTTCTTTAGAGCAACTAGGTACTGCAGGTTTTTAACTGAAGGCTTCATTTAATATTCGTTTTTTACGAATATTATATACATATTTATTCAATTTATTTTTATAAAAACTAGTGGTATGATTAACGCTCATTTAAAATTATCGGAGGAAGTTATGAATTTAAGTGGAAGTAAAACTGAGCAATCTCTAAAGGACGCATTTGCGGGAGAGTCTCAAGCAAACAGACGCTATCTATATTTTGCAAATCAGTGTGATGTTTTAGGCGAGCCAGATATGGCTGCACTTTTCAGATCAACAGCTGAAGGTGAAACTGGACATGCGCATGGTCACATGGAGCACCTTATTGAGGGTGGAGTAGGCGATCCTGGTACTGATATGCCAGCGAAAGAGGTAAAGGATATGCTTGCAAGTGCTGTGCATGGCGAAACTCATGAGTACACAGACATGTACCCTGGTATGGCTAAAACAGCTAGAGAAGAAGGTTTTGATGAAATTGCTGACTGGTTTGAAACTTTGGCAAAAGCTGAGCGTTCTCACGCAAACCGTTATCAAAAAGCTTTAGATAGTATTTAAAGTCTTTGCTGCTTTGGGCTTAGCCCATGGCAGCAATAATCCAATTATTTATTAAAAAGTATGTCTAAATTTAAAGAAGGAAATTTAGAGGCTCCAACTCGCCACCCTCTAAATTGGAAAAATGAAGATTTCTATGACGAAAACTCTCTTAATAATGAACTGGAGAGAGTTTTCGACATTTGTCATGGTTGCAGACGCTGCGTTAGCTTGTGCAAATCTTTTCCAACGTTATTTGATTTGATTGATGAGTCAGAAACTTTTGAGGTTGATGGCGTTGACAAAGCTGACTACAAAAAAGTAGTGGACCAGTGTTATTTATGTGACCTCTGCTACATGTCAAAATGCCCCTACGTGCCTCCACATGATTGGAATGTTGACTTTCCTCACCTCATGTTAAGAGCAAAAGCGATACAATTTAAAAAAGGTGAAACCAAGTTATCTCATAAGGTTTTAACTTCACCACAAAAACTCGGTGCTATTGCATCTAAGCCAGTTATTTCGTCAGTCGTTAACTGGTCAAATAAGAACAAAACGCTTAGAAAGGTTACTCAAAAAGTATTGAGTGTTCATGAAGATGCAGTCGTTCCAAAATATCATTCCAAGAATTTATCTAAATTATTCGTCGAAGAAAAAACTCAGAGTGATTTCAAGGTGGCTATTTTTGGTACTTGCTATGGTGAATACAATGACCCTAAAACAGTCATCGATTTAGTTGATGTTTTGAGACATAATAAAGTTGAAGTTAGGCTAGTCAATAAGACTCAATGTTGCGGTATGCCAAAAATGGAACTTGGAGACCTTGACTCAGTTGTCAAGTACGCTAAAGCAAATATTGAGCCATTAATCAAATTAGTAAAAGACGGTTACAAACTCATAGCGCCGATACCATCCTGTGTTCTTATGTTTAAGAATGAATTACCGATGATCTTGTCAGATAATGAGGATGTTAAATCTATTTCAGAAGCATTTTATGATCCGTTTGAGTACCTTTCACTGCTTATAAAGAATAATCAGTTTGATGAGAACTTCAAGGCAATTGATAAAGAAGTTCTTTATCAAATTGCGTGCCATCAAAGAGTACAAAATATTGGCGCACATACAAAAAAAATTCTTGGTTTAATTCCAGATTTGGATGTTAATATTGCAGAAAGATGCTCTGGTCATGACGGTACATATGGCGTTAGAAAAGAAACACATACCTACTCAGTAAAGATTGGTATGCCAGTT
>Ga0066379_10000255_pt1 | contig 12116 bp, 8 predicted proteins | sample Knorr_S23_td_250_FD_70951 | JGI IMG/M metagenome (GOLD analysis project Ga0066379, IMG submission 70951) | Marine microbial communities from Southern Atlantic Ocean transect - Knorr_S23_td_250_ad_251m_LV_A | ecosystem: Environmental > Aquatic > Marine > Oceanic | place: Southern Atlantic ocean...
TGATTATTAAACCTTAGGCTTCTCAAATCATAACTAATTTGAGAAGCCCTTTTGTATCATTTAGATCTTATTCTGCAGTTTCAGCTCCGCTAAGTTGAGCAGATAACTCTTGCTCTGCCTCGCTTGGTTGCATTAAGATTTCTCGCCTTCTTCTTTTCTCTTGATGATGGGTAAATCCAGTACCTGCAGGTATCAAACGCCCTACAATTACATTCTCTTTAAGGCCTCGAAGATTATCAACTCTACCAGTAATTGAGGCTTCAGTTAGAACCCTAGTGGTTTCTTGGAATGATGCAGCAGAAATAAATGACTCAGTTGATAATGATGCTTTAGTAATACCCATCAATAATCTCTGGTATTCTATAATTGACTTACCCTGAACATTAAGTTGCTTATTTTTCTCAATAACATGAGCATATTCTGCAGTTTCACCATTAACATATTTAGAATCTCCACAATCTAAAATTTCAACTTTTCTTAGCATCTGTTTTACAACTACTTCGATGTGCTTATCAGATATTTTAACTCCCTGAAGGCGATAAACATTCTGAACTTCTCTAACAATATAGTTTGACAAAGCCTCAACACCCAATAAACGCAGGATATCATGAGGATTTGAGGGTCCATCAGAGACAACATCACCTTTCTCAACAGTTTCACCATCAAATACATTAATAGCTCGCCATTGATGAATCATCATTTCAGTGACCTCGCCATCTTCACTTGTAATAAGTAAACGAACCTTTGATTTTGTTGGAGTACCAATACTTATAATTCCAGAACACTCTGCAAGAATTTCATGGTCTTTGGCTTTGCGAGCCTCAAACAAATCAGCAACTCGAGGCAAACCGCCAGTGATATCACTTGTTTTAGAAATCGCTTTTGGTATTTTAGCAAGTATTTCACCAGCAGCGATTAACTGACCATCTTCCAAGTTAATTTTTACTCCTGAAGGTAAGTAATGAGTTGACAGTACAAGGTTTTTATCTTTTTTGTCAACTAGCTTAATCATTGGTTTCATATCCTTAGCGGCTGAAGTTCTTTCTGCTTCTTCAATCATTTCAAAGAAATTTAAGCCTGTTAAAGGATCAGAATTTTTTAATACCGTTAACCCTTCAACAAAATCTTCAAAAGACACGCGGCCAGAATTTTCAGCAATAATAGGATGAGTATGTGGATCCCAGTCCGCAATCTTATCTTTAGCTTTAACTTCGCCACCATCTTTAAAGTGAACAACTGCACCATAAGGTAATTTATACCTCTCTTTAACTTGACCTAATTCATTTCTAATAGATGCCTCAGAAGACCTTGAAATAACTACAAAGTCTCCATTAGAGTTAGTTATAGATTTCATATTTTCAAAGTGTACAATACCATCTGTATTAATATTAATACTATTGACAGCTGTAGATGAACTAGCAGCACCACCAATATGGAATGTACGCATCGTTAACTGAGTTCCTGGCTCACCAATTGACTGTGCAGCGATTACTCCAACTGCCTCACCAACACCAATTTTATGACCTCTAGCCATATCATTACCATAGCAGGATGCACAAACGCCATATGAAAGTTCACAAGTAATAGCTGATCGTACTGTGATCAATTCAACTCCTAGTTCATTGATCTGATCAGAATCAGACAAAGTTATTAAATGATCTTTTTCTAAAAGAATTTCTTTAGAATTTGGTAATAAGACATCTTCGGCTAAAATTCTACCAAGCACTGCAGTGCCCAATGTTTGAACAACATTACCGCCATCAATAACAGCCTTCATAACTAAGCCATTTTGAGTGCCACAATCCTCTTCTGTGATTACTAAATCTTGACCGACATCAACAAGACGACGAGTTAAGTAGCCTGAATTAGCAGTCTTTAATGCAGTATCAGCCAAACCTTTTCGAGCTCCATGCGTTGAAATAAAGTATTGCATATTATTGAGACCTTCCCGGAAATTACTTGTGATTGGAGTCTCAATAATAGAACCATCTGGTTTAGCCATTAGCCCGCGCATACCGGCTAATTGACGAATTTGCGCTGGCGAACCTCTAGCGCCAGAATCTGCCATCATATAGATTGAGTTAAATGATGGTTTTTTCTCAGTATTGCCATCTGCATCAGTCACATTGTCATAACCTACTTTCTCCATCATGGCTTTTGCAACTTCTTCAGAAGTACGTGACCAGATATCAATGACTTTATTGTAACGTTCACCATTAGTTACAACTCCAGATGCAAATTGCTGCTGTACATCTTTAACTTGTGTATTAGCCTTATCAATCATAGCCGTTTTCTCATTAGGTATGATCATATCATTTGAGCAAAAAGAGATACCTGATTTAGTTGAATATTCAAAACCCATATACATCATTTGATCAGCAAAAATAACTGTTTCTTTGAGTTCCTGAGAACGGTAGCAAACATGAATTAAATTCGAAACTACTTTTTTTGATAACGCTTCGTTGATTAGATCAAAATTCAAGCCTTTAGGTAAAATTCTAGAAAATATTGCTCGACCAACAGTCGTGTCAACTATGCGAGAGTTACTAGGCATGAATCCAGATTCTGTTTTAGAAAAATCTTGTACTCTTAATTTAACTTTTGCATGAAGACTAACTAAATCTTCGCCATAAGCAGTAAGGGCTTCATTAGTATTTGCAAAAATCATACCCTCACCTTTCTGGTTCACCATTTCTCTGGTCATATAATAAAGGCCTAATATCACGTCTTGAGACGGAATAATAATTGGATCACCACTAGCCAAATGAAGAATATTATTTGATGCCAACATTAAGGTTCTCGCTTCTAACTGAGCTTCTTCTGAAAGTGGAACATGAACTGCCATCTGGTCACCATCAAAGTCTGCATTAAATGCAGTACATACAAGGGGGTGGAGTTGAATTGCCTTGCCTTCTATTAAGAGCGGCTCAAACGCTTGAATACCAAGTCGGTGAAGGGTTGGTGCACGATTTAAAAGAACAGGATGCTGGTGAACAACCCTTTCAAGGATATCCCATACTTCAGGAATTTCACTTTCAACCATTTTCTTAGCAGCCTTAATTGTTGAAGCTAAGCCATTAGCCTGAAGACGATTATAAATAAATGGCTTAAAAAGCTCTAGCGCCATCTTTTTTGGCAATCCACATTGGTGAAGCTTTAGATATGGACCACAAACAATTACTGAGCGACCCGAATAATCTACCCTCTTTCCTAATAAATTTTGACGAAAACGTCCTTGCTTACCCTTAATCATATCTGCAATTGACTTAAGTGGGCGTCTATTATTGCCCATAACTGCACGTCCTCGACGACCGTTATCAATTAATGAATCAACAGCCTCTTGAAGCATACGCTTTTCATTACGAACAATAATCTCAGGTGCATCAAGCTCTAATAGTCTTGAAAGTCGATTATTTCTATTAATCACTCGGCGATACAAATCATTTAAATCAGAGGTTGCAAAACGACCGCCATCTAATGGAACTAATGGCCTTAGATCAGGTGGAAGAATAGGCAATACATTTAATACCATCCATTCAGGCTTGTTACCTGATTTAATTAATGAATCAACCAACTTTAGACGCTTATTAATTTTCTTAAGTTTAGTTTGTGATTTTGTAGTAAGTGCTTCCTCACGTAAATTTGCAGCCTCTTTTTCAAGTTGCATTTCAGAAAGTACGTCTTGAATAGCTTCTGCCCCCATTTTTGCAACAAACTCATCATCGCCATATTCATCCAAAGCATCAAAATACATTTCTTCTGTAAGGAGTTGTTTTTTAATTAAAGGAGTGTTACCTGGATCTGTTACTAAAAAAGCCTCAAAATAAAGAACTCTCTCAATATCTTTTAATGTCATATCCATTAACAAGCCCAGCCTTGAAGGGAGTGACTTCAAATACCAAATATGAGCAACTGGGGCAGCAAGATCAATGTGGCCCATTCTTTCTCGCCTTACTTTAGAAAGGGTGACTTCTACACCACACTTTTCACATACCACATTGCGAAACTTCATTCGCTTATATTTACCACATAAACACTCAAAGTCTTTCATAGGACCAAAAATTTTTGCACAAAACAAACCCTCTCTTTCAGGTTTGAAGGTTCTATAGTTGATAGTTTCAGGTTTTTTGACTTCACCAAAAGACCATGAACGAATTTTTTCAGGAGACGCTAAACCAACTCTAATTGCATCAAAATCTTGGTCTTTATTTTGCTGTTTTAAAATTTGTAATAAATCTTTCAAAGGATTCTCCTTATTTAATTTTGTTCAAGTTCAACATCAATACCCAGTGCACGAATTTCTTTCACCAGAACATTAAATGATTCTGGCATTACCGACTCGGTTCGATACTCACCGTCAACTATATTTTTATACATTTTTGCTCTACCGGTAACATCATCAGATTTAACAGTTAACATTTCACGAAGCGTATAAGCCGCACCATATGCCTCTAGTGCCCAAACTTCCATTTCGCCAAATCTTTGTCCACCAAACTGAGCTTTACCGCTAAGTGGCTGTTGAGTTACTAATGAATATGGTCCAGTCGAACGAGCATGCATCTTATCATCCACTAAGTGATTGAGCTTAAGCATATGCATATATCCTACAGTTATATCACGATCAAAAGTATCACCAGTTCGTCCATCATATAATTGTATTTGACCACTCTCAGGTAAATCAGCCATCTTAAGTAATAACTTAATATCTTCTTCTTTAATACCATCAAATACTGGTGTAGCCATTGGCACACCTGAACGAAGATTATTTGCTAACTCAAGTATTTCATCATCACTGAAGGACTTTATATCTTCTGACTTTCCATAACTGTTATAGATAGTATCAAGCATTGAACGTATTTTTTTAATAGTATCTTTTTGATGCTCATCAAGTAAGTTACCTATCTTATAACCTAGACCTTTAGCAGCCCAGCCTAAATGAACCTCTAATACTTGTCCAACATTCATACGCGATGGAACGCCAAGTGGATTAAGAACTATATCTACCGGGGTACCATCTACTAAGTGTGGCATGTCTTCTACAGGAGACACACGAGAAATAACACCTTTGTTTCCATGGCGTCCAGCCATCTTATCGCCAACCTGCAGCGTTTTTCTTGTAGCCACATAAACTTTGACCATCTTCTGAACACCTGGTGGTAATTCAGCGCCTTCTTGAATTTTTGCTCTTTCCACTTCAAAGAAAAGTTCAAATTCTTCCTGCTTGGCTTTAGATTGTTTAACCAATACAGCAACTTCCTTATTAATAACAGCATCTTTAACTTTCAATTTTGCTATTTCACTATGTTCAAGTGTTTTTAGATTTGAAGAGCTAAGCTTGTCACCACTTTTTATTCTACCAATATTACTGCTAGAAGTATTACCAGAAAGTTTTAAGCGAATACGGCGAAAGATATCACCATCAATAATACCAAACTCATCGTCGATATCTTTTTTAATATTCTCTATTCGTTCTTCATCAATCACAAGTGCGCGTGAGTCTTTTTCAACCCTATCTTTAGTGAAGATTTGAACATCGATTACAACTCCTGATTTTGAAGCTCCCATTCTGAGAGAGGTGTCTTTTACATTGTTAGCTTTTTCTCCGAAAATAGCTCGTAATAACTTTTCTTCAGGAGAAAGAACTGTCTCACTTTTAGGTGTGACTTTTCCAACTAAAATATCTCCACCTTTGACTCGTGCTCCTACATAAACAATACCAACATCATCTAACTTTGAGAGAGCTGATTCACTTACATTTGGAATATCTGCAGTAACCTCTTCAGTTCCAAGTTTTGTGTCTCTTGCATAGGCCGTTAATTCTTCAATATGAATCGAAGTGTAGCGGTCTTCCTGAACAACCTTTTCTGATATTAATATAGAATCTTCAAAGTTATAACCATTCCAAGGCATAAAAGCAATCATCATATTTTGACCTAGAGCAAGCTCCCCTAAGTCAGTCGATGGACCATCGGCAAGAACATCGCCTGCAACAATCTTATCGCCAGGTTGAACAAGTGGTTTTTGATTAATACAAGTATTTTGATTTGAACGAGAGTACTTGATTAGACTATAAATATCAACACCAAGTTCTCCAGCCTTTGCTTGTTTAGCATCAACTCGAATTACAATTCTAGATGCATCAACTGTCTCAACAACTCCATCATGATCAGCAATAACACAGACACGCGAATCAGTTGCAACAACGCGTTCAATACCTGTTCCAACCAGCGGCTTTTCAGCGCGAAGTACTGGTACAGCTTGGCGCTGCATGTTTGAGCCCATTAATGCACGGTTGGCATCATCATGTTCTAGAAAAGGAATAAGCGAAGCAGCTACAGATGATATCTGCTTAGAATCAATATCAATAAGTGTAACTTCAGATTTATCTACTAGAACGAATTCATTTTTATGTCTTCCAGACACTAGATCATCAACTAAATAGCCTTTACTATCAACTGTAGAATTTGCAGTAGCAATTGTATGATTTATTTCATCAATTGCTGATATATAGATAATCTCTTTAGTCACAAGTCCATTCTTAACAACTTGATATGGGGTCTCTAAAAAACCATAATCATTTGTTCTAGCATATACCGCTAAAGTATTTATTAAACCAATATTTGGACCTTCTGGAGTCTCAATAGGACATAATCGCCCATAATGAGATGGATGAACATCACGAACCTCAAAACCCGCACGTTCACGAGTTAATCCACCTGGACCTAATGCTGAAATACGACGTTTATGCGTCACACCAGACAAAGGATTTACTTGATCCATAAACTGAGATAACTGAGATGAACCAAAAAATTCCCTGACAGCAGCTGAAACTGGCTTAGAGTTAATTAAATCCTGTGGTGTTAGCTCATCAGTTTCAGCAAGATTCAATCCTTCTTTAACTGCTTTTTCGACTCTAATAAGACCAATTCTAAATTGGTTTTCAATCATCTCACCAATAGCTCTTACGCGTCTATTAGCTAAAGTATCAACATCATCCACAACATCATGTCCATTTTTAATATCAATTAATTTCTTAATCACATTAATAATATCATCATGGGTTAAAACATGATTGCCCACTTCTGAAGCCGTTCCAAGACGCCTATTTAGCTTCATTCGGCCAACTCGAGAAAGATCATATCGATCGTTATTAAAGAACAAATTTGAAAACAGAGTGTTAACCGCATCTTCTGTTGCTGGTTCGCCTGGTCTCATAACATGGTAAATTGACATACGAGCTTCAATTTCTGTTTTCAGCTCATCAAGACGCAAAGTATCTGAAATATAGATACCATTTTCAGCATCATTGATAAAAATAATATTGAGTTTTTTAATCTTTGCTGTGATTAAAACTTCAATTAATTCTTCAGTTATCAAAGAATTCGCATTTAATAAAATTTCTCCTGTATCAGTATCAATAACATCAGTAGAGACAACTTTACCTAAAAGATATTCATTTGGAACATTAAGAGAGACAACTTTAGCAGCATCGAGAATTTTGACATGTCTAGCGGTAATTCGACGCCCTTTTTCAACAATAATATCTTTGCCTATTTTTATATCAAATTCAGCTATTATGCCTTTTAAGCGTTCAGCCTTAATTGCCAATTCGCAGGACTTAGAGTTTAGTTTGACAACAATATTATCAAAGAATGTGTCAATAATTTCATTTGTTGACATACCCATTGAGCGAAGCAAAGTAGTCACAGGGAGTTTTCTTCTTCTATCGATTCTAACAAATAAATGCTCATGATGATCAAATTCAAAATCTAGCCATGAACCACGGTAAGGAATAATTCGAGAAGAAAATAGTATTTTTCCAGATGAGTGTGTCTTTCCCTTATCATGTTCAAATATAACTCCTGGCGAACGATGAAGCTGTGAAACTACAACACGTTCTGTACCATTAATTACAAATGTACCAGTATCTGTCATCAATGGAAGTTGTCCTAGATAGACACATTCTTCGATAATCTGTTTTTCTCGACGTTTTTTCTTTAAAGTGGATCCATTTTTATCAAATAACACTAAGTTAAGTTTAACTTGAAGTGTTGCAGCATAAGTAACCCCACGAAGCTTACACTCTTTAACATTGTATTTTGGCTCTTGAAGCTCATAATCTACATACTCAATTTCAGCATAACCATTGAGAGCTGTTATTGGAAATACAGATTTAAAAACAGAATGAAGACCAATATCTTTCTTTTCAATAATTCCTTCTTGAATAAAGGAATTAAATGAATTAATCTGAATAGATAATAAATCTGGCTCTTTAAGAATTGATTCTCTTGTTCCAAAATTATTTCTGATACGTTTTTTTTCTGTAAATGAGTAAGTCATGAATGCCCCGTATTAATCAATAAATTGTTTTCAAAATTACTTCTAAATAAAAACACCAAAATCCCCTTCAGGGGATTTTGGTTTATAGCATCGAACAAATTACTTAAGCTCTACGCTAGCGCCAGCTTCTTCAAGCTGCTTTTGGATATCCTCAGCTTCCGCTTTAGATGCACCTTCCTTAATAGGAGCAGGGGCACTCTCAACAAGATCCTTTGCTTCCTTAAGACCTAATCCAGTGATGGTACGAACAGCCTTAATAACAGCAACTTTCTTGTCACCAAAGCTTGTTAATACAACATCAAACTCAGTTTTTTCTTCAGCAGCAGCTCCAGTTTCTGCTGCTACCGCAACAGGTGCCGCTGCAACGGCAGCTGCTGAAACACCAAATTTATCTTCCATTGCTGAAACTAGATCAACAACATCCATTACAGACATATCTGCTATTGCATTTAAAATATCTTCGTTACTTAATTTCGCCATGATATTTACTCCTCTATATAATTATTATTGTTGTTGATCACGTATAGCTGCCACAACACGAGTTAACTTAGTTGGAACTTCATTTAAAGTTCTTACTAACTTCTCAGTTGGAGCAAGCATCAACGCCATCAACATACTGATTGCTTGATCTTTAGTTGGAAGGCTAGCGATTTTCTTAAGTTGATCTGCATCAACAAATTCACCGGCAACTCCCAAACCTTTAACGACTAACGCTTTATTATCTTTAATAAAGTTACGGAAAACGCGCGCTACAGCACCCGGATCTTGTTGGGAAAACCCCAAGATAACTGGGCCACTTAAAACTGGAGTAATACACTCACAACCGGTTTCAGCTAACGCTCTCTTTGCAAGCGTATTTTTTACAACACGTAAAGAAACATCTGCATCAATCGCAGAGTTCCGCAAATTAGTCATTTGTTCAACATTCAATCCACGATACTCGGCAACGCCGACAGACACTGCATTAATAGCTACTGCATTGACCTGTTCAACAACTGCTTTTTTTGCTTCAAGATTTAGAGCCATATTGTCTCTCCTGAACAATTAAAAAAAGAAAGTCATAAAATTACAACTTTCGCCACAGAGTATTTTCATACCCTCTACATAGGCAAATTGAAGAATCAATTTATTAAGCAACAAATTGAAAACAATTTGTCGCACCTATGGTCTTTGAGGCATGACAAGTTAACCTGTCGCCCAAAGAATTCATTAACTGATAATAATTAATTTATCAGTTTTAAAACTAATTAAATATCAACACTTGCTGCATCAATTGCAAGGCCTGGGCCCATAGTTGATGAAACACTAATCTTTTTAAAATAAATACCTTTCGCTGAACTTGGTTTAGCCTTTTTAAGTGCGTCAATCAGTGACACAATATTTTCCTCTAATGCCTTTGCATCAAAGGAAGCTTTACCAATACCAGCATGAACAATGCCAGCCTTATCTGCACGATAACGGACCTGACCAGCTTTTGCATTTTTAACAGCTGTTGCAACATCAGGGGTAACAGTTCCAACTTTAGGGTTTGGCATCAAACCACGAGGACCAAGAACTTGTCCTAATCGACCAACCACACCCATTGCATCTGGAGACGCTATAACAACATCATAATTAAGATCACCATCTTGCATAGTTTTCATTAAATCATCCATCCCTACAATATCTGCACCCGCATCGGTTGCTTTTTGAACATTATCACCTTGAGTAAAAACCGCTACTCGAACAACCTTACCAGTGCCATTTGGAAGAACAACTGCACCACGAACATTTTGGTCTGACTTTTTAGTATCAATACCAAGGTTAATACTTACATCTACCGACTCATCAAATTTTGCTGTTGCACATTCCTTGATTAGTCCAAGAGCGTCAGAAATTGAGTATTTAGAACCTACCTCTACCTTAGAAGCATTTACTTTTTGATTTTTTGTTAAATTAGCCATCATCAACCCTCCACCACTAGACCCATTGAGCGAGCAGTTCCCGCTACAATTTGAACAGCTGCATCTAAATCATTTGCATTCAAATCTTGCATCTTAATATTCGCCACTTCTTCTAACTGAGCACGAGTAACAGTGCCAACTTTATTAATATGTGGCTCCCCACTTCCTTTCTCAATCCCTGTAACCTTGCGAAGAAGAACTGCTGCAGGCGGAGTTTTAGTTATAAATGTAAAGCTACGATCATTGTAGACCGTTATTACTACTGGCACAGGTAAGCCTTTTTCAATGTCCTGTGTTTTAGCGTTAAATGCTTTACAAAAATCCATAATATTAACGCCATGTTGACCTAATGCAGGACCAACTGGTGGTGACGGATTAGCTTCTGCTGCAGGAACCTGCAGCTTAATGTATGACTCAATTTTTTTTGCCATTTTTATCTCCTATGGGTACAAACGCCTTTAAGCTCCCCGTTGCTAATTTCAGCCTATAAAGACTGGGTTAAGTTTTCTCTACTTGAGAAAACTCTAATTCAACTGCAGTAGTTCTTCCAAAAATTAGAACCTCCACTGTCAATAAACTCTTTTCGTAATTAACGCCTTCAATAGTGCCATTAAACTCATTAAATGGACCCTCAATAACCAATACCTCTTCACCCGGTTGAAATGCAACCTTCGGTTTAGGTTTGTCTGCACCTTCTTGAACACGTGCAAAAATTCTATCTACTTCTCTCTGACTTATTGGAGAAGGTTTTCCAGATGAAGCACCAATAAAACCAATTACATTATTAGTATTTTTAACTAATAACCAACTTGGCTCAGTCAATTCCATCTTTATGAGCATATAACCTGGAAAAAACTTACGTTCGGTTTCCTTTTTCTTTCCGCCCTTTAATTCAACTACTTGTTCGGTAGGAATTAGAATCTCATCAACAAGATCTTCAATACCCTCTCTAGTTACAGCTTCTTCAATTGCGACTTTAACTTTCGCTTCATAGCCGCTTCTAGCGTGAATTACAAACCAATTCTTAGACATGAAAATCCTTAATTAAAAAATATTCAGTAATGAGATTGATTGCACGCCCCAAGTAAAGAATGCATCAATAATCCAAAGAAAAATAGCTACAACAACTACTGCAATCATAATGATTCCAGTTGTCTTTGCAGTTTCTTCACGAGTTGGCCAAACAACTTTTCTTAATTCAATCCTGGTCTCTCTAAGAAAATGAAGAAACCTATCACCTTGAGTAGATTTAATAAATACTGCCCCAGCTATAACAAACCAAAGTAGAGTAATAAGAACTTTAGTGAGCGTATTAAAATTAAGTGGATTTACATAATATAATGCTAGCGCTGCTATCACAATAGCAATTGCTAGAATAGTTTTCCACTGATCAGACCCACTCTTTAAATTGTCTATTTGCTTAGTCACATATGTCCTTTAATTTGGCAGGCAAGGAGGGACTCGAACCCCCAACCAATGGTTTTGGAGACCACTACTCTACCAATTGAGCCACTTGCCTAAATATTTAATCCTAAAAATAAACATAGCCACCCACTCAAACTGAATGGCTACTCACTATATTAATTTTTCTAACTAGTAATCTTCGAGACGACTCCAGCACCTACCGTGCGTCCACCTTCTCTGATTGCAAATCTTAAACCTTCTTCCATTGCAATCGGAGCTAGCAACTCAACTGTCATCTTAATATTGTCACCTGGCATTACCATTTCAACACCTGATGGCAACTGACAAGCACCTGTTACGTCTGTTGTTCTAAAGTAGAACTGTGGACGGTAGTTGTTAAAGAATGGAGTATGACGTCCACCTTCTTCT
>Ga0066379_10000259_pt1 | contig 12031 bp, 11 predicted proteins | sample Knorr_S23_td_250_FD_70951 | JGI IMG/M metagenome (GOLD analysis project Ga0066379, IMG submission 70951) | Marine microbial communities from Southern Atlantic Ocean transect - Knorr_S23_td_250_ad_251m_LV_A | ecosystem: Environmental > Aquatic > Marine > Oceanic | place: Southern Atlantic ocean...
GAGGGTTTGCTTAGCTTATGGTGAAGTGCGGTGCACCCGTCGAGATTGATCCTTAACGCATTCGCGTTAATGCCCCTACGGGCTTCGTCGCTTTGCTCCTCGTCCAAGATGCGTACGCATCTTGTCGAACAGGAGTTCGAACCTATGCTCCAGATGACGCAAATAAAAAAACCCCAGCTTAAAAGCTGGGGTTTTTTTATTTGGTGCACCCGGAGAGATTCGAACTCCCGACCAAGTGGTTCGAAGCCACCTACTCTATCCAGCTGAGCTACGGGTGCTGGAAGTTGTTTTAAGTGTAACTTAAATTAGCGTTCGAGGTGTTTAATTTTGCCTTCGACACCGTCCCATTCTGCGGCATCTGGCGCTGGCGCTTTTTGCTCTGAGATATTGGGCCAGACATCGGCTAAGTCTGCATTGATCTCGAGGAATACTTCTTGCCCTTCAGGGATCTCGTCTTCGGCATAAATGGCTTCTGCGGGACATTCTGGCTCACAGAGTGCGCAGTCAATGCATTCGTCGGGATGAATAACGAGAAAGTTGGGGCCTTCGTAAAAGCAGTCCACAGGGCAGACTTCTACGCAATCTGTATATTTGCATTTAATGCAATTTTCACCAACGATAAATGTCATGTTGTTATCTCTTGAATTAGCAGTCAATTTTCGCGCGGCATTATAGCAGGAAGTAGACGCCTGTGAACTTATACTTCATATAATTTTTTTGGCTACTTAGTCGCTTGGAGTCAATTGCTACGGTTGCTGAGCCGCTTTAGTTTATAAAGTGCGTCTAATGCATCTCTAGGGGATAGCTCATCGGGTTCAATGTCTTCCATCATTAAATCGAGCTCTGAGGGCTGATTTGATGAAAAAAGGTCGGTTTGTGGAGTGATGGTTTTTTTGGCTTGATGAGTATCCTGTATGAGATTTTTTTGCTCTAATCTCAGGAGTTCATTTTTAGCTAGACGGACTACTTCATGGGGAATTCCGGCTAACTTGGCGACCTGTAGGCCATAACTTTGGTTAGCGGGGCCCTCTTGAACTGAATGTAAAAAGACAATGCTATCTTTGTGTTCTGTGGCGTCTAAATGAACGTTAATAGTGCCGCTGACAGTGTCGGGAAGGCTGGTAAGCTCAAAATAGTGGGTGGCAAATAGAGTAAATGCTTTTACTTTTTCTGCTAGGTGATAGCCGCACGCCCAAGCGAGGGAAAGGCCATCAAATGTACTGGTTCCACGTCCTATTTCATCCATAAGAACAAGACTGTTTTCCGTGGCGTTATGCAAAATATTAGCGGTTTCCATCATTTCCACCATAAAAGTTGAACGTCCACCGGCTAAATCATCGGAAGAGCCTATGCGTGTAAAGATGCGATCAACTAGTCCGATTTTTGCTGAGGCGGCTGGAACAAAGCTGCCAATTTGTGCCAGTAACACAATCAGCGCGGCTTGACGCATATAGGTCGATTTACCGCCCATATTAGGGCCGGTAATAATCAGCATTTTGCGCTCGGCATTCATGTGTAGGTTGTTGGCAACAAACGGCTCGGTTAAGACTTTCTCAACCACTGGATGACGCCCATCTTGAATATCGATGCCAGGCTGTTCGGTTAATTCAGGTTGGCAAAAGTGTAAGCTGTGAGCGCGCTCTGCTAGGGTCGCCAAAAGATCAATTTCAGAAATTGCCGAGGCGCAGTTTTGTAGACATTGCAGATCTTGGTTTAGGGTTTTCAATAGCTCGGCATAGAGCTGTTTTTCTCTGCTTAGAGCGCGGCTTTTGGCGCTTAATGCTTTATCTTCAAATTCTTTTAGCTCTGGGGTGATAAAACGCTCGGCGTTTTTTAATGTCTGTCGGCGAATATATTCTACGGGCGCCTTATCACTCTGGCCGCGGGAAATCTCTATATAGTAACCATGCACTCTGTTGTAACCCACTTTAAGGTTAGAGATACCTGTGGCCTGTTTTTCTCGCTCTTCCATCGCTAGCAAAAAATCACCTGCATTACTGTTAAGTGCTCTTAGTTCGTCTAGTTCATTATCATACCCATCGGCAATAACGCCACCTTCACGAATGACCATAGGTGGGTTTTCAATAATTGCACGATCTAATAAATCAACTAAGTGGGGTAAGGGTTTAGCTGACTCAAGTAGTTGATTTATATGCTTGTGATCACTGGGCTTAAGGGTCGATTTGATCTGTGGTAACACAGCTATTGAAGAAAGTAAGCGGGTTAAATCTCTAGGGCGTGCTGAGTGAAGTGCAATGCGGGTAAGAATGCGCTCCATATCACCCACCTGTTTGAGATGGCCGTTTAGTTCTTCATACAGATAGTTATTTTGAAGTTCGGCGATGCTCTGTTGCCTTGCTTCAAGTTCAGCAAGCTGTCTGAGCGGTCGATTTAGCCAGCGGCGAAGCAAGCGACTAGCCATGCTAGTAGCCGTATTATTTAGGACCTCAAAAAGTGTATTCTCTTGTCCGCCATTGAGGTTGGTATCTAGCTCAAGATTGCGGCGACTGGCGGCATCAAGTGCAACACCATCTTCGCGATCTTCAACACTGATACTGTGAATATGGGGAAGATTGCCGCGCTGAGTATCCTTGGCATATTGCAGCAGGCATCCAGCGGCGCTAATAGCGACTGGAAGATGTGTGCAACCAAACGCATTTAAATCTTTGGTGCCCAATTGCTGATTTAGTAGTCGGTTAGCAGCGTCAAGATCAAATAGCCAGGGCGCTTGAGTACGCAACCCAGTTCGGTTTTCTAGCCAATTTATGGTCGGAAATTCTTCTGAGATAAGGATTTCTACTGGGTTGAGTCTTTGTAGTTCGCTATGAAGCTCCTCTTCATGAGTAGCTTGCAGTAGCTGAAAGCGACCGCTACTCATATCCAAAGTGGCAATGCCGTACTGCCCCTCAAATAGATGAAGGGCCGCTAAAAGATTGTCAGATCGGTCATCCAGTAAGGCTTCATCACTTAGTGTGCCCGGGGTTAGTACTCTAACAACTGCACGCTCCACAGGTCCTTTACTGGTAGCGGGGTCACCAATTTGTTCACAAATAGCGACCGAAACACCCTGTTTAACCAGTTTCGCGAAATAGTTTTCAGCTGCGTGAAAGGGTACGCCACACATGGGAATTGGGTTGCCATTAGTTTTGCCGCGAGCCGTCAAAGTAACATCCAATAGCAGACTCGCTTTTTTTGCATCGTCAAAAAACAATTCATAAAAATCACCCATGCGATAAAACACCAGATCATTCGGGTGTTCAGCTTTGATGCTGAGGTACTGTTGCATCATTGGTGTATGGGTTTGGTTGTCTAATTTGTTGCTCATTGGCTAAAATTCTTAGGCTATTGATAAAAACGTTTGGCTATCAGGGGAGTTTAGTACAGACAGTAGGTCTAAGACTATCCAAAATCTATTAAACAGATTATTTTCTTTGGTAATTACTCTGTTACTAAACCATTGACTAAAAGTTTAGGTAAACTATAGAGCAACCAAGGAGAGTTTTTTGTCAGAATTTGCCAACAATCCATCAATAAATTCAATTGCCAAACAGGTTGGTGAGCGACTGCTGTGTAATAACGCAAAATTAACCACTGCGGAATCCTGTACCGGCGGCGGTATCGCTGAGGCTATTACAGCAATTGCTGGAAGTTCCCAGTGGTTTGAGTATGGCTATATAACCTATGCCAACAAGGCAAAAGAGCGGCTACTCAAGGTGAATAAAGAATCTTTAGCGACTGATGGTGCGGTTAGCGAGCAGGTTGTTGAGCAGATGGCTACGGGGGCGTTGCAGTCCTCAGGCGCGGACTGCGCTATATCTGTAAGTGGTATAGCCGGTCCAGATGGGGGTACGCCAGAAAAGCCTGTTGGGACTGTATGGATTTGCTGGATTACCCCTGAAATAACCAGAGTCAAAAAATATCAACTGCAGGGCGATCGACAGGCCGTTAGAGAGCAGGTAATTAAAATTTCTTTGCAAGAACTCTTGCATCAACTAAACTGATAATATACTGTACACACATACAGTAAAATGCTGGTTTGAAAAAACGAACCAAAATCAGTCGAACAACAGTTAATGAGGAAAAGATAATGGATGCAAACAAAGAAAAGGCACTCGAAGCGGCTCTGGGTCAAATTGAAAGACAGTTTGGTAAGGGCACCGTTATGCGCATGGGTGAAGATGAGCGTGAGGCTGTACCATCCATATCGACTGGCTCCTTAGGTTTAGATATCGCTCTAGGCATTGGCGGGCTACCCAAGGGTCGTGTTGTTGAGATTTATGGGCCAGAATCCTCAGGTAAAACAACCTTAACTCTACAAGTGATTGCAGAGGCACAAAAAACCGGAGGTACCTGTGCTTTTATCGATGCTGAGCATGCATTAGATCCAGTATATGCTGAAAAGTTAGGCGTAAAAGTAGATGATCTAATTGTTTCACAGCCAGATACGGGTGAGCAGGCTCTTGAAGTAACAGATATGTTGGTTAGATCTGGAGCCTGTGATGTTCTAGTAATCGATTCGGTTGCTGCTCTAACACCCCGCGCAGAAATTGAGGGTGAAATGGGGGATCATCACGTCGGTCTGCAAGCACGTCTTATGTCGCAGGCACTTCGTAAACTGACCAGTAATATTAAAACAGCCAATTGCCTAGTCATCTTTATTAACCAGATCAGAATGAAGATTGGTGTGATGTTTGGCAATCCTGAAACCACAACGGGTGGTAATGCTCTGAAGTTTTACTCTTCTGTTCGATTGGATATACGTCGAATTGGTGCGGTTAAAGACGGGGATGAAGTTGTCGGTAATGAAACACGGGTTAAGGTCGTGAAAAATAAAGTGTCACCGCCATTTAAACAAACCGAATTCCAAATTCTTTACGGCAAAGGAATTAACCGTAACGGCGAACTAGTAGATCTAGGAGTAAAGCATGGGCTGATTGATAAGTCTGGTGCTTGGTATGCCTATAAGGGTAGTAAAATTGGTCAGGGTAAGGCAAATGTCGGTATATATTTGACTGAGAATCCAGAAGTTGCAGCTGAAATAGAAGCGCAGATTCGTGAAAAAGAGTTGAGCCATCTATCACCACAAAAAGATAAGGCTCAAGAGGCATAGGTTCAAGTTTATAAGGTGGGCAGTTTACCTGCCCACTATTGGCCAAATATGTGTAACGAATAACCTAATTTTTTCTAATCATAATACTGCTGAGTGTGTTTATTGATGGAAGAAAATCAACAAGAAATAAAGCCCAGTAAAATACGTATATCTGCCATGGGTATGTTGGCGGGTCGCGAATTCCTTCGCTGTCAGTTGGCAGTAAAGCTCGAAAAGAAATTTGATAATTCACCACTAATTCTAGATGTTTTAGACCGATTAGCCGCAGAAAATCTGCAGTCAGATCATCGATATATCGAAGCCTTTATACGGTCTCGTGTCGCTAGAGGCCAGGGTAGAACTAGAATAAGGTTGGACCTAAAAAGCCGGGGTGCTGATGCTACTCTAATTGAACAATTACTTGATGAAGCAGAGGTTGACTGGTTCGAGTTAGCCAAAAACACTGCGCACCAAAAATTTGGTACTGATCATCATATTGATGCTAAAGAAAAAGCTAAACGAATGAGGTTTCTTCAATACAGAGGTTTTAGTTTTGATCAAATTAACTATGCGCTCAATGATTAGGGCTCAACTCCAATAATATCAGCCACAATAACTTTTCCCTTTTTGAGCGCATTGCGATAACCTCTTAACTGGTTTTAAATCTCAATGGATCTGCGATATATGTTGTTTTATCACAAAAGTTTGCGGTTACTAATAGCTCTATTTGGCTTTATCTTTACCGTTAATATAACTGCATCCGAAACCCCTAAATTTATGGGTTCTTTTCAACAGGGTGGATTGGTTTTGGGTCAGCTTGCTGAGGGTGAAACAGTTAGCTACAAGGGTAAGTTTTTAACATTAAATAATAAAAGACAGTTTCTACTGGGGTTTGGTCGCAATGAGCCCTCTACTGTAGAAATTACTATTTACGATAAATCGGGCGCCAATAATATCGTTTTGAAAGTTGCGGCAAGAGAGTATGCTATTCAAAAAATTGAGGGTGTGCCTCAGAAAACAGTTACGCCGCCGAAAGAGGTTTCAACGCGTATTCAGCAAGATTCAGCGTTAGTAAGAAAGGCTAGAGATTTAATAAGCGATCAGGATGATTTTACCGCAGGCTTTATTCAGCCGGCAAAGGGTCCCATCACTGGGGTTTACGGAAGTCAGAGATTTTATAATGCTGTGCCTAAAAGCCCGCACTATGGTGTTGATTATGCTGCACCTACTGGTACGCCAGTGAAGGCACCTGCGGCCGGTATCATTACTTTGGTTCATGATGATATGTTTTATTCTGGAGGCACATTAATTCTCGATCATGGCCATGGTTTAAGCTCAACCTTTCTGCATCTAAGTGAAATATTAGTTCAGCAGGGCCAGAGAGTTCCTCTTGGAATGGTAATAGCTAAAATTGGTGCATCAGGTAGGGCTACAGGTCCTCATTTGGATTGGCGTATGAATTGGTTAGGCCAACGAATTGATCCTCAACTTGTGCTAGAAACTCTGCCTGCGGTAGATTAAAGCTTCAATATAATCTTGGAATAGCAGTTTCCTGTCATTTTGCGTACACTAGCGGCGTTTTTTTATGGATTACTAACGTGGATAAAAAATTACTTAGCATCTTGGTATGCCCTGTAAGCAAGGCTCCTCTCGAACATGACTCACAAACTAATGAGTTGATTTGTCGTGCCAGTGGGCTTGCTTATCCTATTCGAGATGGCATTCCAGTCATGCTTGAAGGGGAAGCTCGCGTCTTAAATGCCGATGAAAAGCTAAGATCTAATAACGATTAAGCGTTGATGTAAAGTGCGACAAAATTATTATTTAATGGGACGTCAAGATGAGTGAAGAGAGCCTCTTTACCCGAATTATTAACAGGGAAATTCCGGCAGATATTTTGTATGAAGACGATCAATGTATTGTTATCAACGATATATCGCCACAGGCACCAGTGCATATGTTAGTTATCCCTCGTCTTCCAATTGCTAAATTGGCAGATGCAAAACATAGCGACCGAGCACTTTTGGGTCATCTTATGTGGGTGGCTGGAGAAGTTGCCCGAATGGCTGGTGTTAGTGATGCATTTCGTCTTGTTGTCAATAATGGAGAGCGTGCGGGTCAATCAGTTTTTCACCTTCATCTCCATGTATTGGCCAATAAGGGCACCCAAGAAACGTTCTCAGAAGACAGTTTATAAATTCAATAAATACTAAGTCGAGACATCGGAAATAATTATGAAAAGTGCTGAAATTAGAGATGCATTCCTTAACTACTTTGCCTCCAAGGATCACAGTAAAGTGGCAAGCAGTAGCTTGGTGCCAGGTAATGACCCTACATTGCTTTTTACCAATGCAGGTATGGTGCAGTTTAAGGATGTGTTTTTAGGTGCAGAAAAGCGTGATTACTCTCGTGCTGTTTCTTCCCAGCGCTGTGTTAGAGCGGGCGGAAAGCACAATGATTTAGAGAATGTAGGCTATACAGCTCGACACCATACCTTTTTTGAAATGCTGGGAAATTTTAGTTTTGGCGATTACTTCAAACAAGATGCCATTAGGTTTGCATGGGAGTTTTTAACTGAAGAGTTAAAGTTACCCAAAGAGCGTTTATGGGTCACAGTTCATATTAGCGATGATGAAGCCGCTGATATATGGGTCAATGAAATTGGCGTTGATCCTGCACGTTTATCTAGACTGGATGAAGATAATTTTTGGCAAATGGGTGATACAGGACCCTGCGGCCCAAGTACCGAAATATTTTGGGATCATGGTGAACATATACCCGGTGGTCCTCCAGGCAGTGAAAATGATGATCTCGATCGTTATATTGAAATTTGGAACCTCGTATTTATGCAATATGAGCGTGACAGCTCAGGTGAAATGACAGCTTTGCCCAAGCCATCTATTGATACAGGTATGGGTTTAGAGCGCGTAGCAGCGGTAATGCAGGGTGTGCACAATAATTATGATATTGATCTATTTAAGCACCTAATCGCTGCCGCCATTGACATTACTCAATGTAAAGACACTGAAAATGCATCGCTAAAAGTTTTAGCTGATCATATAAGATCCTGTGCCTTTTTGGTTGCTGATGGTGTTCAGCCATCGAATGAAGGTCGCGGCTATGTGTTGCGCCGCATTATTCGTCGTGCTTTACGCCATGGCCATAAGCTCGGTGCAAAAGGTGTATTTTTCCATAATTTAGTGGCGCCCCTCGGTGAAGTAATGGGCGAAGCCTATCCAGAGCTTATAGAAAAAGGTGATCTAATAGCTCAATCCATTAAAGCTGAGGAAGAGCAGTTTGCCAGAACTCTTGATAAGGGGATGGGTGTTTTAGATTCAGCGCTTAAAGATTTGCAAGGGGATATTCTTCCAGGTGAACTTATTTTCTTACTTTATGACACCTATGGGTTCCCAACAGATTTAACCAACGATGTTGCCCGTGAAAGAGGCTATAGTCTTGATTTAGAGGGCTATGAAAGCTGCATGGACCAACAGCGTGCAAGAGCTCGTTCAGCCAGTCAGTTCGATATAGATTACACCGATAGTATCCGCTTAGAGGGCAGTACAGATTTTAGTGGCTACTCAAGTCTAGAGGAAACCGGAACTATTGTTGGGCTCTACTCAGAGGGTAAGCAAATTAAATCTGCCTCAGAGGGAATGACAGTTGCCGTGGTTTTGGACAAAACATCCTTCTATGCGGAGTCCGGTGGTCAGGTTGGTGATACAGGCTATCTGACCTGTGGTGATGCTAAAATTGAAATTCTCGACTGTAAAAAATCTTCAGAGCATAACCTTCATATAGGGACAGTGCTTTCAGGTTCATTTAATACTGGCGATAAAGTTATCGCTCAGGTTGATAAAAACCTACGTCAAGCCATTGCCCTGAATCATTCTGCCACGCATTTGGCGCATGAAGCATTACGACAGGTTCTCGGAGAGCATGTGGCGCAAAAGGGTTCCCTAGTTGATAGTGAAAAATTGCGATTTGATTTCTCACATAATCAGGCGGTCACTGTACAACAGTTAAGACAGGTTGAGCAGATGGTCAATCGTGAAATTTTGCGCAATACAGAAGTATCAACCCAGCTTATGTCTATGGATGAAGCCAAAGAGCAGGGCGCAATGGCTCTGTTTGGTGAAAAATACACTGATGAAGTCAGAGTTTTGTCTATGGGTGGCGATTTCTCGGTAGAGCTGTGTGGTGGAACTCATGTTGAGCGAACTGGTGATATAGGTTTAATTAAAATAACCTCTGAAAGCAGTGTTGCCTCAGGCGTACGCCGAATAGAGGCTGTCACGGGGCAGTCAGCACTAGCTTATTGTGAACAAACTCAGGATACAGTTGAAGAAGTTGCTGAAATTGCAAAAATAGCCAAGACCAAGGTAACCGAAAAAGTCCGTCAGGTGATGGAAGATAACCGTCGTATGCAAAAAGAAATTGATCAGCTAAAACAAAAGCTAGCCAATTCATCTGGGTCCGACATTATGTCATCTGCACTACAGATAAAAGGCGTAACAGTACTTTCAACCATTGTTGATGGTGCTGATGCTAAAAGTCTAAAATCAGTGGCCGACCAAGTGCGTTCAAAAATTGAAAAGGGAGTATTTTTCTTGGTTGCCAAAGAAGGTAGCAAGGCATCACTGGTTGCCGGTGTTACTAAAAACCTAACCTCAGATATTAAAGCGGGTGATCTAATGAAGCATGTTTCATCCCAGCTAGATGGAAAAGGGGGTGGTAGACCTGATATGGCAATGGGTGCGGCTTCTGATCTAACAAATTTATCTCAGGCTCTTGAATCCGTGGCGACATGGGTCGAGGCTAACTTAGCCTAGATTTAAAAAAAATCTTAACTTTAAGAGCAAATTGCTGTTTAATTTGCGCCCTTCAAATATGACGCGACACATATGAGTTTAATTGTTCAAAAATATGGCGGCACCTCAGTGGGTTCAATAGAACGAATCCAAGCGGTTGCTGCGCGGGTGGCAGAATCCCATAAACAGGGTGATCAGGTTGTAGTAGCTGTCTCAGCAATGAGTGGGGAAACCAATCGATTGATCGGCTTGGCTAAAGAAATTGACCAGCAGCCAGCGGCAAGAGAAATGGATGTTTTAGTCAGTACAGGTGAGCAAGTAACCATTGCTCTTTTATGTATGGCCCTGCATAAAATTGGCATCGAAGCTAAATCTTATACAGGCAGTCAGGTACGAATTCTGACAGACAACTCTCACGGTAAAGCCAGAATCAAAGAAATAGATGGTCACAAAATACATAATGATCTCAATGCAGGTCGTGTGGTTGTAGTTGCAGGTTTTCAAGGTTCAGACGAAAACGGCAATATTACTACGCTTGGCCGCGGTGGCTCAGACACTACAGCAGTAGCCCTAGCGGCTGCACTAGAGGCTGATGAATGTCAGATCTATACAGATGTTGATGGGGTATACACAACAGACCCCAGAGTTGTCACTGAAGCCCAGCGACTTGAAAAAATCACCTTTGAAGAAATGCTAGAAATGGCTAGTCAGGGTTCAAAGGTATTACAGATTCGCTCAGTAGAATTTGCGGGTAAATATAAGGTGCCTCTTCGCGTAAAATCTAGTTTTGAAGATGGTCCAGGCACATTAATTTCTTTAGAGGAAGACGATCTAATGGAAAAAGCAGTTGTATCAGGTATAGCATTCAATCGCGATGAAGCGAAACTCACTATTCGCGGCATTCCCGATCAGCCCGGCGTAGCCTATAAGGTTCTAGGCGCTATTAGTGACGCCAACATCGAAATTGATGTTATCGTGCAAAATGTCGCCAAAGATAATTCTGCAACTATCACTTTTACCGTTCATCGCAATGACTTGTCAGCTGCGCATGATTTACTCAGCCAAATTGCCAAAGACTTGGGTGCTATTGAAGTTGAAACCGACGATGCTATTGCAAAGGTTTCTATTGTTGGTGTTGGCATGAGATCACATGCAGGCGTGGCCGCAAAAATGTTTGAAATATTGGCGGCAGAAAATATTAATATTCAACTAATTACTACGTCAGAGATTAAAATAGCAGTTGTGGTTGAAGAGCGTTATCTGGAGCTTGCTGTACGCGCATTACACACTGGTTTTGGGCTTGATAAAACCAGTTAAAGACGTACAGGATTAGACGAAAAAAGATACAAAAAACTGTTAGCGTCGTAGAGTTTTATAGTGCTACAATAATTTCATCTTTAGGCCAGCTTTCTTCTGACCTTGTGCTAGTATTGAAAGATGTTGATGATAAATTATATTTAAGGGATTTTTAGGAGCTAATTATGTTAATTCTTACAAGAAGAGTAGGAGAAACTCTCGTTATCGGTGACGATGTTAACGTTACTGTATTAGGTGTAAGAGGGAATCAGGTTAGAATCGGCGTAAATGCACCCAAAGAAGTGGCAGTTCATAGAGAAGAAATCTATCAACGAATTCAAAACGAAAATGAATCTGCTAATTCATCATCTGACGATGAATAGTCTTTGAATTTTCTGTCGATGTGATATTATGCCGCCGCATATGTCGGTCGGTCTTCAGGTATAGCTTTATATTCCAACAATGACAAGTATTTAAGATTGCGTAAGTAATCATAATTTGCATATTAGAATACATTTTAGCTATCAATAAAGAAATCAAAGATTGACGCGCAATCTGGGAGCGTTTATCGATTGAGATAAAAATTCCAGAGTAAAAGTTTATGGTGAAGTGGCCGAGTGGCTGACAAGATTTCAATCTTGGGCGCCCAAAGGGCGATCTCGAAGAGACAAGAAGCGATAGCTTCGAAGCAACGCGCGACCTGGGAGCGTTTATCGATTGAGATAAAAATTCCAGAGTAAAAGTTTATGGTGAAGTGGCCGAGTGGCTGAAGGCGCTCCCCTGCTAAGGGAGTATACGTTAAGAGCGTATCGAGGGTTCGAATCCCTCCTTCACC
>Ga0066379_10000260_pt1 | contig 11968 bp, 12 predicted proteins | sample Knorr_S23_td_250_FD_70951 | JGI IMG/M metagenome (GOLD analysis project Ga0066379, IMG submission 70951) | Marine microbial communities from Southern Atlantic Ocean transect - Knorr_S23_td_250_ad_251m_LV_A | ecosystem: Environmental > Aquatic > Marine > Oceanic | place: Southern Atlantic ocean...
AACTATGGAACCAGAGTGTGATTTCTTGATAGTCCAATCGAAGCAAGTTCAATTTTTAAATATATATTTATTTCAGTAAAAGTTTTATTGAGGATTGGTGCCTTAGACGAACTCTATAGACCTTAACTCTGGAGCAATTTTATCTAATGATGAGTTAATTAGTTTAAAGGATCCCTCAGCACCATAAAGCTTGGCTAGTTCTATTGACTCATTAATCACAACCTTGTATGGTACTTCAAGTTGAAACTTCAACTCATACACCCCAAGATACAATATGGCTTTTTCAGTAGGTCCTAATTCATCAATGTCTCGATCAAGCGTAGGGCTTATTATGTCCTCCAGAACTGCAATTTTCTTAGGAATATTTAACAACAAGTTAGAGAAAAAAGCCTTAGAAATCTTTCCTTCTTTTTGGTTTAAAAACTGCTGCTCAATCTTTTTGATATCCTCGCCTGAAACAAGCCACTGATATATGGCCTGAACGACTCTAGCTCTTGAGCGTTGTTTAGGGGTCACAGTTTCTCTATTAAGCTAATCATTCTGATGGTGCTTTCAGCAGCTTCAGCACCTTTGTTTTCAGCACTACTTGAGCGCTCTATGGCTTGCTCAACTGTATCTACAGTTAAAACACCAAAGGCGATAGGTATTTCTGATTCAATAGTGATTTGTGAAATCCCCTTTACACACTCTCCAGCAACATACTCAAAATGTGGGGTCCCGCCTCTAATTACAGCCCCTAATGCAACAATCCCATCAAATTTACCAGTATTCACTACCTTTTTAAGTGCCAATGGAATTTCAAAAGCTCCAGGAACATAAAATATTTCAATGTCATCCTCATTAGTGCCACTTTTTAATAGGGCTTCTTTTGCTCCACTTATCAAATGCTCAACAACAAACCAATTGAAACGAGCAGCAACTACAGCTACTTTCTTATTATTAATAGTTAAATCACCCTCAATAGCTTTCAATTTTTACTCCTTAATATTTACGTACTCAGTAATTGTTATTCCAAAACCTTCTAGTCCAGGCCACTTTCTAGGTTTTCCGAGAGACTTCATTTTTGACACACCTAAATCTGAGAGTATTTGGGCACCAATTCCGAAGGTTTTGTCATCGTCACTACTGCTGTAGTCTTGATTATCAATATTCTCCAGAATAGCCTGATTAGATTGTTTTCTAAGAAGTAAAAAAACGCCATTATCAACATCTGAAATCATATCCAAAGCACTATTAATACTAAAGCCTCTCTGAACTTCTTGAAGAACATCTTTAAAGATGTTTTCCATATGAACTCTAACATAAGGTTCACTCTTATTGCTAATAGAACCTTTAACAAGTGCAATATGGATATCATTATGAATAGTATCTAGATAAGAATAAAGCTCAAAATCACCGTATTTAGTTTTAAACGGCCTCTGACTTATCCTCTCTACTGTTTTTTCATTTTCTACTCTGTAATGAATCAAATCGGCTATGTGCCCTACTTTAATACCATGCTTTTTACCAAACTTATAAAGATCTTCGCTTCTAGCCATTGATCCATCATCATTAAGAATTTCAACTATGACTGATGAAGCCTCAAAGCCAGCTAAACGAGCCAAATCACATCCTGCCTCTGTATGGCCAGCACGAATCAAAACCCCGCCCTGTTGAGCCATTAGAGGGAAAATATGGCCCGGCTGAACAATATCCATGGGTTTTGCATCCTTTGCGACTGCATCCAATATTGTTTTCGCACGATCTGCAGCTGAAATTCCTGTCGTCACTCCAGAGGCCGCCTCAATAGAGACTGTAAAGTTTGTAGAATGAAGATCACTATTTTGAGACACCATAAGTGGAAGATTTAACTGTTGGCATCTTTGTTGGGTTAGAGTTAAACATATCAAACCTCGACCATGGGTAGCCATAAAATTGATATCTTCTTTGGTAACTTTCTCTGAAGCAATCAATAAATCTCCTTCATTTTCACGACTTTCATCGTCCATGAGGATGATCATTTTTCCTTGCTTATAATCTTCTATTAGCTCTTTAATTGAAGCTTGCATAACTTTTCTTATTATTTATGTTGTTTGAACAGTCTTTCAACATATCTCGCAATTAGGTCAATCTCTAAATTAACTTTTGATTTATGTTTAAGATCTCCAAGGGTTGTTACCGAAAATGTATGTGGGACTATATTAACATCAAAAATATTCTTCTCAACGTTATTAACTGTAAGACTGACCCCATTGATACATATAGAACCTTTTTTAGCAATATATTTAACAACATCTTCCTTAGCCTCAACTGAAATTCGAGTACTATCACCATCTTGATCTATAGCATGAATTACCCCAACGCCATCTACATGACCGCTAACTAAATGGCCATCAATTCCCTGATTAAGCCGCATAGACCTTTCAAGATTAACACTTTGACCCTGAGAAAGTCCAGAGAAAGTTGTGCATGCTATGGTTTCATTAGAAACATTTGCAGTAAAACAATTTTTAGAGATTTGGGTTGCCGTTAAGCAGACGCCATCAACAGCAATACTGTCTCCAACTTTAGAGTAACTCAAATCAAGATCATGCGAATTAATTTTCAAATGAATACCGTCATCTGAAGACTCAATCTCATGAACACTTCCTTGGGCTTGAATAATTCCTGTAAACATTAAATTAATAGCTTAAAAGTTAAAATATGCAGTTTAATTAATATATTAATATTTAACCATCAAATATTACTCTGAATAATCAATAGATTTCGATATTGAAGTTAATTAAATTCAAATTTGAGACAACAAATAATCTTCGTAATTTCCAGAATAATAGTTGGCTCCATCCTCTTTGAGCTCGATTACTTTGGTTGATAAAGACGAAACAAACTCTCTATCATGACTAACAAAAATTAGTGTACCTTTATAGTTATCTAGGGCTAGATTTAAAGACTCAATAGATTCCATATCAAGATGATTTGTAGGCTCGTCCATCAACAAAATATTAGGTTTTTGAAGCATTAGCCTTCCAAAAATCATTCTTCCTTTTTCACCACCAGACAATGATTTGACAGATTTTTTAACATCTTCTTTTCCAAACAGCATTTTTCCTAAAACTGAGCGCATCATTTGAATGTCATCTTTTTCATTCTTAAACTGTGTCATCCAATCTAAAACACTCATATCTTTCTCAAACTCTTCATTATGGTCTTGTGCATAGTAGCCAATATTGGAGTTTTCACTCCATTTTTTATTCCCACTATCAGGCTCAATTTCACCAAATAAAGTTTTAAGCAATGTGCTTTTACCGATACCATTTTGTCCAATTATTGCGACTCTCTCACCAGTCTCAATCATCAAGTTGATATCTTTCAAAATTTGTTCACCATCAAAGCTTTTAACCAGGCCCTGAACTTCTAATACATTTCTGAACAACTCCTTGCTTTGATTAAAAATAATGTAAGGACTTACCCTTGAAGAGGGTTTAATATCATCAAGTTCAATTTTATTCAACTGTTTTAGGCGAGATGTTGCTTGCTTAGATTTTGAAGCATTCGCTGAGAATCGAGAGACAAAGTGTTTTAAATCTTTTATTTTTTCTTCTTTTTTTGCATTATCTGCTCTCATCCTTTCCTGTATTGCTGTTGCCGCGATCATAAAGTCATCATAACTACCTGGAAATACATTTAAAGCACCGTAATCTAAATCCGCCATATGAGTACATACCCCATTCAAAAAGTGACGATCATGAGAAATAATTACCATTGTTGATTTTCTAGCGCTCAAAACCTCCTCTAACCACCTAATAGAGTTGATATCTAGGTTATTCGTCGGCTCATCCAATAATAGTATCTCTGGATCAGAAAACAGTGCTTGGGCTAATAGTACTCGAAGCTTCCATCCTGGAGCAATTTCACTCATCAATCCATAGTGTTGTTCCAAAGGAATATCTAGACCTAGTAATAATTCGCTTGCTGAAGATTCGGCTGAGTATCCATCCATTTCAGCAAATTCCATCTCTAATTCGGCAACCTTAATACCGTCCTCCTCACTCATTTCCGGAAGTCTATAGATTCTGTCTCTTTCTTCTTTGATTTGCCAAAGTTTTTTGTGCCCCATGATGACAGTGTCAACAACACGAAAGTCTTCAAATGCAAACTGATCCTGAGATAACACCCCTAGCCTTTGACCCTCTCCAACCAGTACTGATCCATGAGTTGGCTTTAGCTCGCCTGTTAAGATCTTCATTAAAGTTGACTTTCCGCAACCATTGGCGCCAATCAAACCATATCGATTACCACTCTGAAACTTTACTGAAATATTTTCAAAAAGTGGTTTTTCACCAAATTGCATGGTGACGTTTGCGGTAGAAATCATTATTAGTTTAAATTTATAAAATAAAATATTATCCCATAATGACTTATTGAAAGCTTAACTATTAAGCTTACAGATATCTAGGATAACTTTTTAATAGAGAAAAGTATAAAATATATTTGTCTATGAGATTAAATCCAAACATGCGAACAAGGCAAATGCCAGATAAGGCCCTGATATCATCGATTTTGGCCTTGTTGATTTTTGGTTGGATTATGATGCTCTCAGCATCTCTAGCTCATTTTTCTAGCTATTCATTTTTTATAAAACAGACGCTATTCATCTTTATGGGTTTAAGTGCAGGTCTTATGACTTTAAATACGCCTATCTCTGTTTTCCAAAAATACTCAATCCCTCTTTTTCTTCTGACAATCATCCTTTTAGCTGTTGTATTTCTCCCAAGCCCAATCGGTCATTCTGCAAATGGGTCAACCAGATGGATCAATTTTGTGTACTTTAAATTTCAACCTTCTGAGTTAATGAAACTATCAATGATCTTATTTATGGCAGGTTTTTTAATTAGGCAAGAAAAAGATATCAGAAGGCCTTGGATGGGCTTCTTGAAAACTATTGCTATAATTGGTATAGCGGATGTTTTATTACTTTTGGAGACGGACTTAGGGGCAACTCTTATTATTTCATTAACCGCTTTAGCTATGCTTTATGCAGCTGGCTCATATCTCAAGCAACTAGGGCTTGTTACGCTTGGTATGTTTGGCCTTATTGGAATTATTATAATTAATTATCCAAATCGCCTTGATCGATTAGTATCTTTTTGGTCAGAAGATTTATGGAGGGATGATGAAAAAATATATCAAACCCAACAAGCACTAATTGGAATCGCCAGGGGGGACTGGTTTGGAACTGGCTTAGGTGCTGGCATTCAAAAATATTATTTACTTCCCGAAAGGCATACAGATATGATTTTTGCTGTCATTGGAGAAGAATTAGGAATCTTAGGGATGATGTTTGTATTGCTTTCGTTTTTATTTATCCTTCTAAGGGGATTTAAGATTGCCAAAATCGCACTTCAAAAAGGGCGACACTATAGCTCCTATGTAGTCTTTGGAATCTGCACTTGGTTCGCAATGCAAATTACGGTAAATATTGGTATGAATTTAGGACTATTGCCTCCAAAAGGATTTACGTTACCATTGTTAAGTTATGGTGGCACATCAATGATTTTTTCAATAATTGCTTTAGCAATTGTATTAAGAGTTGATATGGAAAATAGAACCAAATACTCTAAACAACGTCACTATGTCTAAAAGAATTCTAATTATGGCTGGTGGTACTGGTGGCCATATTTTCCCTGCGCTTTCAATTGCTAGAGAACTATCCAAAAGAGGTGCAAAAGTAGAGTGGCTTGGTGGTAAAAAATCTATGGAGAGTGATCTAGTTCCAAGTCACAAAATAAAATTTCATGGTGTTTATACAAGTGGAATAAGAGGAAAGAAAATAATCACACTAATCAAAGCTATCTTTCTATTAGGTTATGGCTTTATTCAGACAACTTTAGTCTTTATAAAGTATCGACCAAATGCAGTGATTGGAATGGGAGGCTATGCTTCAGGCATTGGGGGCTTAATTGCAAAAATTTTTTTTGTACCCTTATTTATTCATGAACAAAATACTATTCCAGGATCTACCAATAAACTATTAAGCAAGATTTCAACGATTAATTTTCAGGCATTTGATAACTCATTCGACAAAAAGGTCAATGCAATTACAACAGGAAATCCTATTCTGTTTGAACCAAATTCAAAAAAAGTACCTAGCGAGGTAAAAAATTTACTTGTCCTAGGTGGCTCGTTAGGATCAAAAAAAATTAATGAAACAATTCCCCAGATTCAATCACCATTAAATATATGGCATCAGACTGGAAAAAATCATTTTGATGAAGTTAAAGCTTTATATAGCACGAGTAATCATACTGAGGCCAAGATAGAGCCATTTATCAACAATATGGAGGATGCTTATGCTTGGGCAGATCTCGTGATTTGCAGAGCTGGAGCAATGACAGTTTCTGAGCTAATTGCGACAAAGACCATTGGCATTCTTATTCCATTTCCATACGCTATCGACAATCACCAAACCGTTAATGCTGAGCACTTATCAAAGAATGAAGCAGGATTACTAGTTGAAGAGTCAAACCTCAGCCCAGAAGTGATAGATAGAGAGATATCTCAATTAAGTCCTGAAAAACTCAACAAGATGACTAAAAGCCTTGAATTACTTAAAGTGCAATGTCCTGAGCGATTGATTGTTGATTATCTTCTGAATTAATTCCAAGTCGGCTAAACAGAAGCTTATCATTTGCCACTGTTGGATTGTCTGTAGTCAATAATTGCTCGCCATAGAAAATCGAATTAGCCCCTGCAAAGAAACATAAAGCTTGCATTCCCTCTCCCATATCTAGTCGACCAGCAGAAAGCCTCACCACAGAATAAGGCATTAAGATTCTTGCAACCGCAATAGTTCTTACAAACTCGCTTTCGCTTGGGGGTTTAACATTCTCAAATGGCGTTCCTGGAATTGGAACAAGTAAATTAATTGGGACACTATCAGGATGTTTTTCAAGGTTGGCAAGAGATTGCAGCATTGATGCACGGTCTGTCTGCGTCTCCCCCATTCCTAGAATACCGCCACTACATACATTGATATTGGCTTCTTTGACCGCTTCTAAAGTATCTAATCTGTCTTGAAATTCGCGGGTTGATACCACATTAGAGTAGTTTTCTTTGGAGGTATCAATGTTATGATTGTAATAGTCAAGACCCGCTTCTTTAAGGACTGAAGCTTGTTTGGGAGATAACATACCTAGGGTCACACAAGTTTCCATTCCCATTGCTTTTACGCCTTGAATCATCGGAATCACTTTGTCCAAGCTTTTATCAGTTGGGTTTCTCCATGCAGCACCCATACAAAATCTTGTTGCTCCCTTATTTTTTGCGTTTTGAGCCTGCTTTAAAACTTCTTCAACTTCCATCAGTTTTTCGCGCTCTAAACCAGTGTCATATTTTGAACTTTGAGAACAGTAGGAACAATCCTCAGGGCAAGCACCAGTTTTAATATTTAGCAATGAACTAACTTGAACCTGATTAGGGTTAAATGTTTCTCTATGGATAGAGTGTGCCTTAAAAAGGAGATCATTGAATGGAAGCTCAAAAAGAGCCTTAATTTCATCTATTTCCCAATCATTTCTTAGTTCAATCATTTTTATTCTGTAAAAAAAATTAAATTAATGTGTATTTTAACGTATCCATAAAGTTATGAAGTGATAATAAAAAGCCGCACAAAGTACGGCTTTTCTTAAGTATTTATTGATCTTATTAACAACTGTAATATAAATCAAACTCGAGTGGCTGCGGAGAAGCTCTCATCGCAGTCACTTCTTGCATCTTCAAGTCAATAAATGAATCAATCACCTCATCAGTAAAGACACCGCCTTGCTTAAGGAACTCACGATCATTATCTAACTCCTCAAGAGCTATATGAAGCATTCCACTTACCTTTGGAATAGAACTATCATGCTCCTCATAAAGGTCTTGATCAGCAGGATCACCCGGATGAATCTTATTTTTAATTCCATCCAGTCCAGCCATAAGAAGCGCAGCAAAAGCAAGATATGGATTCGCTGTAGAGTCTGGGAAGCGAACTTCAATTCTTCTCCCTTTAGGATTTGAAACAAATGGAATTCTGATTGCAGCTGAACGATTCTTAGCTGAATAAGCAAGCATTTCTGGAGCTTCAAAACCAGGTACTAATCGCTTGTAAGAGTTAGTAGAGGGGTTAGTAAATGCATTCAGAGCTCTAGCATGTTTAATAATTCCACCAATGTAGTAAAGAGCTGTTTCACTTAAATTTCCATAGCCATCACCATCAAATAAATTTTTGCCATCTTTAGAAATTGACATATGGACATGCATACCATTTCCATTATCAACTGCAATTGGCTTAGGCATGAATGTTGCTGTCTTCCCATAGAGGTGAGCCACATTATGAACACAGTATTTTAGAATTTGAGTCTCATCAGCCTTTTTAACTAATGTATTGAACAATGCACCAATTTCACACTGTCCAGCAGTACCTACCTCGTGATGGTGAACTTCTGTTGTGACGCCCATTTCCTCAATTGCTAGACACATTTGAGAACGAAGATCGTGCAATGAATCTACTGGAGGAACTGGAAAATAACCACCCTTAATTCTTGGACGGTGACCTTTGTTTCCACCTTCCATATCCTCACCTGAGCTCCATGCAGCTTCTTCAGAATTAATTTCAAAGAAAGCTTTTCCAAGTCCATGACCTGTATCCCATTTCACGCTGTCAAATACAAAAAATTCTGGCTCATTACCAAAATAAGCAGTATCACCAATCCCTGAATCTTTTAGATAAGCTTCAGCTCTGTTAGCAATTGAGCGGGGGTCTTTAACGTATCCCTTCATATCTGAAGGTTCAACAATATTACAGCGAATATTGAGTGTTACCTCTTCAGTAAATGGGTCAATAATTGCGGTATCACAGTCCGGCATTAAAATCATGTCAGACTCGTTGATATCTTTCCAGCCAGCTATTGAAGAGCCATCAAACATTTGGCCTTCTTCAAGTTTTTCAGCATCGACAGTGTGAGCAGGAACACTTACATGTTGCTCTTTTCCTTTAGTATCTGTGAAACGAAAATCAATAAACTTTACGCTTTGTTCTTCGATCGTTTTCATTACATCTTTTGCAGACATAGCTATACTCCCTATAAATAATAGTAAATTTAAAATTGACAGGCATTGTCAGAAGTCTGCGCCGTTGCAAACGAAATGTTGACTCTAAATGAGAACAACAAAAGATATTTCAACCGTGGATTATATCCTAGTTTTTAACGTTTTTCACTAGAAATATTTTCAAGTTAAGTTGATATTAATGAAACCCAATCCCTTGGCTTCAAAAAGTATTTTGTTAATTTTTCTTCTTCGCTGTTTGGCTCGATATTAAACTGATAAACCCAGCTAACCGAGGGTGGCAGTGACATCAAAATTGATTCAGCTCTCCCTCCGCTTTGAAGGCCAAACAATGTCCCTCTATCTTGAATTAAATTAAACTCGACGTATCGACCTCGTCTATAGAGCTGAAACTCTTTGTTTTGCTCTGTAAATGGTGTTCCGTGTCTTTTCAGAACAATTGGTTTGTATGCCTCAATAAAATGATTTCCAATACTTTTCATAAATTCAAAGCAAGAATCAAACCCTCCCTCATTGAGATCATCAAAAAATAATCCGCCTATACCACGCTGCTCACCCCTATGACTCAAATAAAAATAATCATCACACCACTTTTTATACTTTTCATAAACATTATCTCCAAAGGGTTTGCACGCCCTATTGGCCACTTCATGCCAATGAATTGCATCCTCCTCAAAGCCATAGTAGGGTGTTAAATCAAAGCCACCACCAAACCACCACAAAGGCTCTTTTCCCTCCTCTTCCGCTATGAAAAAGCGAACATTTGCATGTGTTGTTGGAATGAATGGATTTTCAGGATGAAGCACCAATGAAATTCCAAGAGCCGTATACTTTCTGCCCTCCAATTCAGGTCTTAGCTCAGTTGCTGATTTTGGCATCTTTTTGCCGCTAATAATAGAAAAGTTGACGCCGCCTTTTTCGAACAAACTTCCATTAGAAATTACTCGAGTTATTCCACGCCCTCTTCCATCATCTCTCTCCCAAACATCATTATCAAAGCTAGATTTAGAGTCTAGCTCTCCAAACTCCTCACAAATATCATTTTGGAGATTTAACAAATACTTTTCTACCTGTTTTATCATTTTTTGTTAACTTTTAATGAATGAGTTATTAGTCATATTAATGGTTTTTAGCGATTACCTAATACGATCCCCAGTCATCAAATTAATTATCCTAGAAGGTTGAGAATTATACCTACTGGGTGGTAATGCATAATCTAGCTCATTCCCAAAGTAGCTTATTAATTCACGTTTAGTTGTAGCTACTTTTTTTCCTTGTAAATTTGCGCTTGTTGAAATAAGGGCTGAATCTGTTCTCTCACAAAAAAACTTGATAAGTGAGTTGGAAGTTAATCTAACTGCTAAAAGCTCATTTCCTCCAGCTAGTAGCGGCGACAAATCTTCTGACTTTGGCACTAAAAAAGTCGTTGGAGTTTTAGAGGGTAATGATATTTTTTTCAATAGATCTTTACTTATTTTTGAATCTATATAGGTCATTAAAAAGCGAATATCAGAAGCAAGAAGAATAAAACCTTTACTTAAATCTCTATTCTTTAGTTCAATAATTTTGTTTATTCCGACTGGATTATTGGCAAGGCATCCTAAACCATAGATAGTATCAGTTGGGTGTGCTATGACACCTTTTTTTAGATGGTGTAAAGCTAGTCTAACTCTAGTGTTGATTATCATTTTTTGGCTCTCGGATGAAATTCGTCATAAACCTTTGATAACTCAAGAAAATCTAAGTGAGTATAGACCTGGGTACTTTTAATACTCTTGTGCCCTAAAAACTCTTGGACTGTCCTCAAATCATGACTTGACTGCAAGAAATGTGTAGCCGCAGCATGTCGAAGCATGTGAGGGTGAACGTTGATTGAAACACCAACTTGGAGTGCTCTTTTTTTAACAACATTTTGAACTGTTCTTGTAGAAATTCTTACATTTTTTTGATTTAAAAATAAGGCATCTGAGCTGCAATTTGGTCTTTGTTCTAAATACAGCTTAAGAACATCAATTGTTGTTTGCCCCATTGGGGAAAATCGAGCCTTACCCCCTTTTCCCATAACCTTTACAAATCCCTCATTCATATCAATATCTTCAAGATTGATTCCAACAAGCTCTGACACTCTTAAGGCGCAAGAATATAACAATTCAATCATCATTACTGATCTTAGTTCTTTATATTGAGTTGAATTAATTGTCATCATTTTTTTCAAGTCATCAAAATCGATAGTCTTTGGAAGGTCGCGCTCATTTTTTGGAGTTTTTATTGCAAGAGCAGGATTTGCTTCTACCTCAGCGTTTTCCATTAAAAAGCCAAAGAAAACTCTTATTGATGATAAATATCTTTTTAATGATTTTCCAGAGGTGTTGCCATGCCTTAACTCCATAACAAACATATTGATAGTGTCAGAATCAACGCTTTTAAAATCTGGAAATTCTTTTTTAATTAGGAATGAAGAAAATTTTAACAGGTCTCTTTTGTATGAAGAAATTGTATTTACTGCATAGTTTTTTTCAATACTTAGGTGTGCGACAAAATCTTCAATTTGTTTGGTTAAAATTGTGTTGTCGTACTTGTTTTTTTCGTTATTGACCATATCTTTACATTTTACGTTAAACGATAGGGGATTTTGAATGAGTAAAAAACAAACACATGAATTTCAAACTGAAGTTTCTCAACTTCTTAATTTGATGATTCATTCTCTTTATTCCAATAAAGAGATTTTTCTCAGAGAACTAGTTTCAAACGCTTCAGATGCAATTGATAAGTTAAAGTTTGAATCATTGTCAAATGATAAGTTACTTGAGGGCAAGCAAGAGCCGAGTATTCATATTGATGCTGATAAGGATGCAGGTACGATTACCATTAGAGATAATGG
>Ga0066379_10000264_pt1 | contig 11927 bp, 10 predicted proteins | sample Knorr_S23_td_250_FD_70951 | JGI IMG/M metagenome (GOLD analysis project Ga0066379, IMG submission 70951) | Marine microbial communities from Southern Atlantic Ocean transect - Knorr_S23_td_250_ad_251m_LV_A | ecosystem: Environmental > Aquatic > Marine > Oceanic | place: Southern Atlantic ocean...
GCGATCCGTGGGAAAATAATACTGTTTATCCTTTATTTCCTGTGGCATATAGTCCTCCGCAGCCGCGTAACCGCCCTCTTCGTTGTGGGCATAGCGATAATCTTTTCCGTAATCCAGTGCTTTCATTAGCTGGGTGGGAGCATTGCGCAGATGCACTGGCACCTCATAACTGGGCATTGAACGCACATCGGCCATGGCGCTATTGTAGGCTTGGTATACCGCATTGCTTTTCGCGGCCACGGCCAAATAGATCACTGCCTGCGCCAGACTGAGTTCGCCTTCGGGGCTTCCCAAACGCTCCTGAGCCTGCCATGCGTTAAGGGCAATTTCCAGAGCTCTGGGGTCGGCATTGCCAATATCTTCACTGGCAATGCGAACCACTCTGCGGGCCAGATACAGAGGATCGCAACCCCCGTCGAGCATGCGGCACAGCCAGTAGAGTGATGCGTCGGGGTCGGAACCTCTGACAGATTTATGTAGCGCTGAAATCTGATCGTAAAAATACTCACCTCGGTTATCAAATCGGCGATTATCACCCACCAGAACCTGCTCTAAAATCGCTTTATGGATCACGGGATCGCTATCTGCTACCAAATCAGCGGCGATTTCTAGCAGGTTTAACGCCCGTCTAGCATCACCATCGGCGGCGTTGGCGAGCAAATCTAGCGCCTGATCGTCAACGGATATTGATTGTTTAGCATGCGCTGAGAGTTTGGGAATTGCGCTGTTGATAATGGTTTTAATGTCCTCTGTATCTAAGCTTTTTAGCACATAAACTCGGCACCTTGATAACAGTGCATTATTGAGCTCAAAGGAGGGGTTTTCTGTGGTAGCGCCTATAAATATAAGCGTGCCGTCTTCTACATAGGGCAGGAAAGCATCTTGTTGAGACTTATTAAAGCGGTGTACTTCATCCACAAACAGAAGGGTCTTGCGCCCATGGGCATCTCGCTGTTGTTGTGCTGTAGCAATCGCCGCTCTAATTTCTTTAACCCCTGAAAGCACCGCAGAAATAGCCTCAAAATGCGCATCTCCAGCGCGCGCGATGATTTTTGCCAAGGTAGTTTTCCCCACCCCTGGAGGCCCCCAAAGAATCATCGAGTGCGGAAGTCCACTGTTGATCGATTCTCTAAGCGGTTTGCCGTTACTGAGCAGATGGGATTGTCCGAAGAAGCTGCTTAAATCCTGAGGTCTCTGTCTAGAAGCTAACGGCTGATAGATGTCTTGGGTAAATAGGTCAGTTGACATGGTCCACAATATCCACAGCCTGTGGAATCTCGAAAATAAAAAAGTTGTCAGGTAATTGTGGATTAAGAATCACTTTTTCAAGATCAATATAAGTAGTTTGACTAAGGGAGTCCACATACTTTATAGATTTAGGCGTATCGGCGACAAAATCCAGTTGCAGGCTCTGGTAAAGAACACCGGAGATTTTGGGCGTTAGAATATAGCTATCAACCCTTGGTTTTTCGGTGCGGCGATAAACCATATTAAATGTTTCGCTAAGTGCCCGATTCTCTCCCAACAATAAATTAATTGGGTTGGTTTGGGGATTATTTGTAAAGGGCTGGATAATCACCTGCTGTAAATCAGGATCGTAGATCCATACTTTGCTGCCATCACTGATAATCTGTTGTGCTAGGGGCTGTTTGACAATCCAGCGAATTTTGTTTGCTTCCGTTGCGGTCAGTTGCCCGCTGGAGGTTTGAAATATATTGCCTTCGGTATCCATGGTGTGCTGGGAAAACTGCGCCGAGAGGCCCTTGATAGGGCTTAATAACTGATAAAGTGCTTGCTCAGTGGCTTGCTCCGAGGCTATCCCAGTGGCGCACAGGCAGAGCACTAAAAACCAGACTGTTCCAGTGAATCCTTTTGTGAGCATAATAATCAGCTATTGCCTGAGGAAGGTGCCAATACTTCTCTACTGCCATTACTGCCCATTGGACTGACAACGCCACTGGCTTCCATCTGTTCAATTAAGCGTGCGGCTCGGTTATACCCTACCCTTAACTTCCTCTGCACAGAGGATATCGAGGCTTTGCGTGTTTCAAGAACAAAAGCTACTGCTTCATCGTAGAGCGGATCGCTCTCGCCATTTTCTTCGCCGTCATCACTGGAGGTAAATCCAGGTACTACCACTGTCGATGTCGCGATTTCATCAGTTATGTCGGATAGATAATTAGGTTGGCCACGGCGTTTCCAGTCCGCGACCACTTTGTGAACTTCGTGGTCATCGACAAAGGCGCCATGAATTCTTTCGGGAACACTGGTACCGGGCGGAAGATATAGCATATCCCCATGGCCGAGCAATTGTTCAGCACCACCCTGATCAAGAATGGTTCGCGAATCGATCTTTGACGATACCTGAAAAGCTATTCTCGAGGGCACATTGGCTTTAATAAGACCGGTAATAACATCTACTGATGGTCTTTGAGTCGCCAGAATAAGATGAATTCCCGCTGCCCGCGCCTTCTGGGCTATACGGGCAATAAGTTGTTCTACTTTTTTGCCGACAATCATCATCATATCGGCAAATTCGTCCACTACCACCACAATATAGGGCAGTGTTTCCAATAATGGTGCTTCTGGCGGTTCTTGGGTTTCATCCCAGCCGACATCCTCAGGATTAAATACCCATAGCGGATCTGCAATTGGATTTCCCGATTTAATTGCGTCCTCTATTTTTCGGTTATAGCCAGCAATATTTCTAACACCCAGTGCGGCCATTAGTTTGTAGCGACGCTCCATTTCTCCCACACACCAGCGCAGACCACTTGAAGCATCCTTCATATCGGTAATCACCGGCGTCAGCAGATGAGGTATATCATCGTAGACTGATAGTTCGAGCATTTTGGGGTCGATAAGAATTAGTTTCACTTCCTCTGGCGATGCTTTAAATAGTAAACTCAGTAGCATTGCATTAATGCCTACGGATTTACCTGACCCTGTGGTTCCCGCTACTAGCAGGTGGGGCATTTTGGCGAGATCAGCGACAACGGGCACACCTGCGATATCATTTCCCAGTGCCAATGTTAAGGGTGAGCTGGAGCGGTCGTAGGCATCAGAGGTTAAAACTTCGCTTAAACGCACCATTTCTCTGGTTTCATTGGGGATTTCTATACCTACTACTGATTTGCCGGGGATGACTTCCACAACGCGTACGCTGATTACCGCCATAGCGCGCGCTAGATCTTTGGCCAAACCACTGATGCGACTTACTTTAATGCCAGCTGCCGGCTGTATTTCAAACCTTGTCACCACTGGTCCAGGTAGTACTTCAACCACCGTCGCGCTTATACCAAAATCTTGCAATTTTACTTCGAGAAGTCTTGATAGATGCTCAAGAGACTCGTTGGAAAACCCGGTGTTACTCGCGCTGTCATGGGCATCGAGAAGATTCAGCGGCGGCAACACTCCGACCAGTTTTTCATCGACAAAAAGCGTCTGTTGCTTTTCTCGCTCGACCCTTGAGCTATTTTTAGCCTTGTTGTCGGGCGCACTAATGGTAGGCGGTGTACGCTGTTGTTTTTGTTTGGCTGCAGCCTCTACCTTTATAGACCTCTCGGCTTTCGCTTCTTTGGCAATATTTTTTTCCAATTGCTTGCGTTTGAACTCAGAAAATAGAGCCGTGGCTTTTTCAGAGCTGGCAATGGCGATTAACCCCAAAGAATCAATCAGTGAAATCCAAGATATATCGGCAAATACAGTTAAGCCGAATAGGAAGAGAGATAGCAAGACTAGGGTGCCGCCGGTAAAGCTGAATACTTCGAGAACCGATTCGCTAATGGTCTTGCCAAGCGCGCCGCCAAATCCAGAGGGATAGAGTGAGTTATCAAATTGAATGTTAGCCAGGGAGGTTGCGCTCACCATCACCAATACAAAACCAATCAGTCGCAGACTAAAGGTTACCGAATCAAAAGGCGTTGTCTCTCTTAATAGACAGGTTCGCAATATCTGTATTGCTCTGGCTGCCAACAATAGCGGAAATAGGTAAGCCATAGCGCCAAATAAGTTATAAAATATGTCGGCAAACAAGGCGCCCGCAGGACCTATAGCATTAACTACCTGATTGGATGTTGAGGTTTTCGACCAGCCAGAGTCTTCAGGTGAATAACTTAACAGAGCTGCCATCATAATAAGGCACAGGGCGATACAGCCAATCAGCGCTCCTTCCGCCAATAGTCGATTGGACCTAGAGTCGGAACCTGATAACCTGCTGGCGAGCGAATTGGGTTGTTTGGTTTTTTTATTGCTCAATGGGTAACGCCCTATTATCTCTTAAAGTCTTAATTGTAGCTTACTTTTACTTAAACGCCATGTGCTACGGTGCGATATTAAATGACTATTTAAAGAATTTAAAAAAGTAATTGGTGACTTTGTAGGGAATGATTATCATAGCGCACCTATGCAACGGTTTTTTAGCCAAATATTAAAATTTAACATCTGAGAAAATACTATGTCTGAAGTGCAACATTATCCGCTAATTATTCTTGGTTCTGGTCCCGCCGGTTGGACTGCTGCTGTGTACGCGGCCAGAGCTAATCTTCAACCCGTAGTTATTACGGGCATCCAACAGGGTGGACAGTTGACCACCACCACTGATGTTGATAATTGGCCAGGCGATGCCGAGGGTGTTCAGGGTCCAGAGCTAATGGTGCGTATGCAACGACATGCGGAGCGCTTTAATACCCAGACTATTTTTGATCATATCGAATCTGTAGGCCTCTCCGAGCGTCCTTTTAAATTGGAGGGAACCAGTTCATATACCTGTGATGCACTGATTATTGCTACCGGTGCCTCGGCGCAGTATTTGGGGTTGCCCTCCGAAGAGGCTTTTATGGGTAAGGGTGTATCCGCCTGTGCTACCTGCGATGGATTTTTTTACAGAAATAAGAAGGTCGCTGTAATTGGTGGTGGCAATACCGCGGTTGAGGAAGCCTTATACCTATCAAATATATGTTCTGAGGTAGTGCTTGTGCACCGCAGAGATAGTTTGCGGGCCGAAAAAATCCTTCAGGATAAGCTATTTGAGAAAGCGCGCGATGGCAATATTAGTATTGAATGGAATCATAATCTTAACGAGGTACTTGGAGATGATGCAGGTGTGACCGGCATAGAGATAGTTAGCAACGATGGGCAGTCAAAACAGATTGATCTGGCCGGTGTGTTTATTGCTATAGGCCATAAGCCGAATACGGATATTTTTTCCGGTCAACTCAATATGCATGATGGTTATATCAAAGTGGTTGGGGGTATGGAGGGCAATGCTACTGAGGCCAGTATAAAAGGCGTATTTGCCGCTGGAGATGTGGCCGACCATGTCTATCGACAGGCTGTTACTTCCGCAGGGACCGGTTGTATGGCTGCATTGGATGCCGAAAGATTTCTCGATGCTTAGACTTAGATGCGACTGCCAGTCCTAGATACCGAGAAGCCTAAATTTCCAGATCCTAGCACTGCACTAGAAGAACCTGATGGTTTGCTTGCGGTTGGTGGAAATCTGTTTCCAGCCACCCTTTTATCAGCCTATTATCAGGGCGTTTTTCCTTGGTACAACGATGGAGATCCTATTTTATGGTGGTCGCCAAGCAGCAGATGCGTGATTGAGCCATCCAGCTTACATATTTCTAAAAGCCTCAAAAGGCAGCTGCGTAAAAAACCATTTTCTATCAGTGTAAATCGGGCATTTAGTGAGGTTATTCAAGCCTGTGCACAACGTGAAGCAAATCAGGGCACTTGGATTAATCATAAGATGATTGAATCTTACACCGAGCTCCATAACCTGGGGCGAGCACATTCCTTAGAGGTTTGGGTCGATGGCAATCTGATAGGTGGTCTTTACGGGGTTACTGTAGGTGGTATATTTTGTGGTGAATCTATGTTCAGCCGCACTCCCGACAGCTCAAAGATTGCCCTGGTTTATCTCTGCGAGCATTTAGTTAAATTGAGCTTTGAGTTTATAGATTGCCAGCTGGTCAACGATCATTTGCTGAGTATGGGTGCGCAATCTGTGGATAGAGTGGATTTTTTAGCAACACTCCGCAGGTCGAGGGATCGGGTTATCCAATGGGAAAACTTTTAATCTATCAAATAGATTGATTTTGAGATAAAAATATATCAGGTTTTAATAAATGACTTTGCTATGTTTGAAGATTTCAGGCAAACTGCGCGCTTTTCACAAGGCACTATACTGACGTTTATGGCAAAGGAAGATCACATTGAATTTGATGGCGAGGTAATTGATACTTTGCCGAACACTATGTTCCGTGTAAAGTTGGAAAACGGACATATTATCATTGCTCATATCTCTGGAAAAATGAGAAAGCACTATATACGCATACTTACCGGAGACAAAGTTAAGGTAGAAATGACACCTTACGATCTCAGCAAAGGTCGAATAACCTTCCGCGAACGATAGCCCTCCAACCTTCAGTTACCTCAGTATTAGGCTTCAGTTAACTCTGCGGTTTCTACGGTTATGTTCAAAGTGTCGTCTACCATAGAGACATATGCTGTGCCGCCGCGGCTAGCCAGTGAGCCGAACAGAATTTCTTCGGCCAGTGGTTTTTTTAGTTTTTCTTGGATTAATCTGTCCATAGGTCTAGCACCCATTTTGGCATCGTAACCATTGATAGCCAGCCAGTTTCTGGCTTCTTCATCGACACTTAGAAATACCTTCTTATCGTCTAGCTGATTTTGTAGTTTAACCAAGAATTTATCCACCACTGTTTTAATAACTTCTAAAGGTAGACTGCCGAATTGCACTATGCTATCTAGTCGATTGCGAAATTCTGGCATAAATATTTTCTTAATATCTTCCATGGCATCTGTGTGATGGTCTTGGGTGGAGAATCCAATCGAGGCACGATTCATGGATTCAGCGCCCGCATTGGTGGTCATAATCAAAATTACATTGCGAAAATCGGCTTTGCGACCGTTATTGTCGGTTAGAGTCCCGTGGTCCATTATTTGTAGCAATAAATTAAAGATATCTGGATGTGCTTTCTCCACTTCGTCAAGTAGCACAACTGAATGCGGCTGTTGCGTCACCGCCTCGGTTAAAAGGCCGCCCTGATCATATCCTACATAGCCTGGAGGCGCGCCGATAAGTCGCGACACTGCATGTGATTCCATATACTCTGACATATCAAAACGAGTTAGCGAAATTCCCAATAAATTTGCTAGCTGTCGACTCATCTCAGTTTTCCCAACCCCAGTAGGTCCCGCAAATAGAAAGCTACCTATGGGTCTCTCCCCTTCCCGCAGTCCGGCGCGAGCCAGTTTGATAGCGGTTGTTAACGCGTCTACTGCAGTATCCTGACCAAATATTACCATTTTAAGTTTTTCTGCGAGCCCCTTAAGCTGTGACTTATCCGAGCTGGAAATACTTTTAGCCGGTATGCGGGCAATTTTAGAGATAATGGTTTCAATATCGCCGACGCCAATGGTCTTCTTTTTTCGGCTTTTGGTTTGTAATCGCTGATGGGCGCCGGCTTCGTCAATAACATCAATGGCCTTGTCGGGGAGAAATCTGTCGTTAATGTGGCGGCTCGACAGTTCTGCCGCGGCTCTGAGGGCCGGATTTGTATATTTCAATTGATGGTGGGATTCGAACCTTGACCTTAAACCTTTTAGAATCTCGTAAGTTTCTGGTACCGAGGGCTCGGAAATATCAATTTTTTGAAATCGGCGAGACAGTGCACGATCTTTATCGAAAATTTCTCGATATTCCTGAAAAGTGGTTGAGCCTATACACCTAAGCTGTCCAGCCGATAATAGTGGTTTGAGAAGATTTGAGGCGTCCATAACACCCCCGGAAGCCGACCCGGCACCGATAATGGTGTGAATTTCATCGATAAATAGTATGGATTCTGGCTGTTTTAGTAGCTCTTGAACTAGGCTCTTAAGACGCTTTTCAAAATCGCCTCGATACTTGGTGCCAGCCAAAAGCGCCCCCATATCAAGCGAATATACGGTGTAGCCAAGCATGGGTTCTGGTGCTGAACCCTCGGTGATTAATTTGGCTAAACCTTCGGCAATAGCGGTTTTTCCCACTCCAGATTCGCCCACTAATAGGGGGTTATTCTTGCGACGCCGGATCAGTGTTTGACTTACCCGCTCAATCTCTTTGGTTCTTCCCACCAATGGGTCTATGCTGCCCTGCTCAGCTAACTGGTTCAGGTTGGTGGTAAATTGTGCCAGCAGACTTTGACTTTCTTGCTGACTATGGGCAGTGTCGGCGTTGGGCAGATGGGGATCTTCACTGCTGGCAGTATGATTACTCTCATCGGTAATTTTTGAAATACCGTGAGAGATAAAATTCACCACATCGATTCTGGCAACATTCTGAAGCCTTAGGAAGTAGACTGCCTGACTTTCTTGCTCACTAAAAATGGCCACTATGACATTGGCGCCCACCACCTCTTCATTGTTGCTGGAACTGACCTGAAACACTGCCCGCTGCAATACTCTTTGAAAGCCGTGGGTGGGTTGAGTTTCTATATCACCTTGGGTATCCGGGATGGTGGTTATCGTAGAGTCAATAAACTCGACCAAATCCTGTCGTAAAATAGCCAGATCGACCCCGCAGGCTCTCAGAACATGACTGGCGGAGGGATCGTCAAGTAGAGCCAATAAGAGATGTTCTATGGTCATAAATTCATGACGTCTCTCTTGGGCATTTTTAAATGCAAGATTAAGAGTTATTTCTAATTCTTTACTCAGCATAGTTACGATTCTTCTTGGTCGCAGGGTTCAAATTGGCAGCGCAATGGATGTTGATGATCTCGAGAATAGCGATTTACTAGGTCAGTTTTGGTTATGGCTACGTCCTCGGGATAAATCCCACAGACCTCTCTTCCTTTATTGTGAATCTGAAGCATGATTCGAGTCGCATCGCTTCTGGAATAAAAAAAGATTTTTTCCAACAACTCAACCACGAATTCCATAGGTGTGAAATCGTCATTGAGCAGGACCACTTGATACATAGGCGGTTTCTTGAGCTTTGGCCCAGCCTCTTGAACCGCTGTATCATTCTGATTCCAATTTGAACTGTGGTTGTTTTCACTCATTTCAAAATAGCCATTTAATTTTTACCTGTTAATACTAATCTTACACCACAACTGGATAGCTTGGGGTATAAATTGAGATAAAAATAAAACTATTGTATCGACTCGCTAAAGTCAAAATAACTACTATACTTATTCATAGTGATTAATGAATAATCACTCTATGCTTAACTGCTAACTTAAGGATGAAGGCGAAAAATTATGGCAGATACAGGGACGATTAAATGGTTCAGCAATACGAAAGGATTCGGTTTTATTTTGAACGAACATGGTCATCCGGATATTTTTGTGCATTACAGTGCGATCGCAGTAGATGGTTATAAGACGTTAAAGGCGGGTCAAGCTGTTAATTATGATATCAAGGAGGGCGACAAAGGGTTACATGCTGTTAACGTTGTCCCCATAGATATGAAGGATGGTTAAAGATGAGCAGGAAGTTACAGGCTAGTTATCGGGCAAAAGTAGATTTTTCGTGAACCAGACTAATCTGGCAAGCGCTGCCCGATTCGACAATCAATGTCGATCGGGCAGTGGCTGTCTGTCTTGTTACATATTGGCGATAATAGCGTTGCCGAATTCCGAGCATGACTTGAGTTGTGCATCATCCATCAGTCTTTCAAAGTCGTAGGTTACGGTTTTATTTGAAATAGCTCCCTCGATGCCGGAGACTACCAAGTCGGCCGCATCAAACCACCCCAAGTGACGCAACATCATTTCTGCGGAAAGGATCAGAGATCCAGGGTTTACCTTGTCTTGCCCAGCATACTTGGGTGCGGTTCCGTGAGTAGCCTCAAATATGGCTACATCGTCGGACAGGTTTGCCCCCGGTGCTATACCTATGCCACCTACTTGAGCTGCTAGCGCGTCAGAGATGTAATCACCATTGAGGTTCAAAGTCGCTAAAACACTGTACTCATCTGGTCTGAGGATAATTTGCTGCAACATAGCATCGGCAATAACGTCTTTGACAATAATCTGCTCGCCGGTATTTGGGTTTTTAATCATATGCCAAGGGCCGCCATCTAGTGGTTCTGCTGCGAACTGTTCTCGGGCAACTTCATAGCCCCATTCACAGAATGCACCCTCGGTAAATTTCATAATATTACCTTTATGCACTAGCGTGACAGAGGGTTTGTTTTGATCTATAGCATATTGGATAGCTTTGGACACTAAGCGCTTTGTGCCCTGTTCGGAGACTGGTTTAACACCAATACCACAGTTTTCATCAAAACGAATTTTCTTAACACCCATCTCTGTCTGAAGAAAATTGATAACTTTATTGGCTTCATCAGTTCCAGCGCGCCATTCAATACCTGCATAAATATCTTCGGAATTTTCGCGGAAGATACACATATCTACCTTGTTGGGCTCTTTGACAGGTGATGGAACCCCTGTAAACCAGCGTACTGGACGCTGACAAACAAACAGATCAAGTTCTTGACGCAAGGCGACATTGAGCGATCTAAAGCCGCCGCCAACTGGGGTGGTCAGAGGCCCTTTAATGGATACAGAATAATCTTTAATAGCTTCAAGCGTTTCTGCTGGAAACCAATCGCCATCATAGAGTTTTGCCGCTTTTTCTCCACAGTACACTTCCATCCATGATATTTTTTTTCCACCTTGATAGGCCTTTTCGACTGCCGCATCGATAACCTTAATCATTACCGGCGTGATGTCGTAGCCTATGCCGTCGCCTTCGATAAATGGAATAATAGGATTATCCGGAACATTGAGATTGAGGTCGTTGGTTACTGAAATTTTTTCGCCAGATTGCGGAACTTGGATATGCTGGTATCCCATTAAGATTCTCCGTGGAATGAAAGTTGTGAATATAAAATGATTTTGTACAAATCTACCTGCGCGCGATTTTACACGTTTTAGTGCTCTTTTTGTAACCCTGTTTCCTAATATAGCTAAATAGGGGTAAATTGACAGAGTAAAACCCCTTACTTTAGCGCTCACTTTGCCTATAGGGAGTGCTATGGACTGCAGTGAGCGTCTAGCCAGCCACTAAACTACATTGCTTTTCTTTATGTCAATTTACCCCTATTTAGCTATAGAATGCCATTAAAAAAGGGGGGGACAGTGTCAAAATTGATTTTATTTAATAAGCCATATCGGGTGCTGAGCCAGTTTACCGATGGAGAAGGCCGCTGTACCCTAGCAGATTTTATTAAGATCAAAGAGGTTTATGCAGCTGGACGTCTAGATTACGACTCTGAAGGATTGTTGCTACTTACCGATGATGGTCAACTTCAGTCGCTGATTAGCCATCCAAAATACAAGCTTAAAAAGACTTACTGGGCTCAGGTTGAAGGCTCGGTAACTGCAAAGCATTGCGCTGCGCTGATCAAAGGAGTTGAGCTTAAAGACGGATACGCGACAGCAATCAACTGCAGGCCTATTGATGCGCCAGCAATATGGCACAGGGAACCCCCTATTCGGGTCAGAAAGACTGTCGAAGATAGCTGGATTGAACTGACTATTAATGAGGGTCGCAATCGCCAGGTGAGGCGAATGACCGCTGCGGTTGGATTGCCTACTTTGCGTTTAGTGCGCGCGCAGATAGGCATATTATGCCTTGACCAGCTTTTACCGGGTGAAATGACCGCTATTAGAGGTCGCTCGGCAATGGGGCTGTTTAATGAGGTGCTTAGAGATGGATAAGATTCATTTAACCGTTGCCGCCATTGTTATGCAGGATAATCGTTTTCTAATGGTTAGAGAAATGGATAATGGCAGAGCTGTTATCAATCAGCCGGCAGGCCATGTAGAGGCAGGTGAGGATATTGTAGCTGCCGCTGTTAGAGAAACCCTTGAAGAAACCGGTTGGCATGTTGCACTGAAAAATTTTGTGGG
>Ga0066379_10000268_pt1 | contig 11830 bp, 11 predicted proteins | sample Knorr_S23_td_250_FD_70951 | JGI IMG/M metagenome (GOLD analysis project Ga0066379, IMG submission 70951) | Marine microbial communities from Southern Atlantic Ocean transect - Knorr_S23_td_250_ad_251m_LV_A | ecosystem: Environmental > Aquatic > Marine > Oceanic | place: Southern Atlantic ocean...
CACCGATTCCCAGAATAGCGATTAATAGTATAAAAAGTGATGCTGAACTGGGTTTTTTCATGGTTGCTCTCAGCGTTTAAAGATCTTGATCCACTGTCCAGCCTCGGGTTCGCCAGTGGGGTATAGTCCATTGATCAGCCGCAGGTTTTCTATATCCTCTGAGTTGAGTTTAAACTGCTTGGCAAGCGCTGCAAAGCTGGTGCTGTCGTCTGCCGGAATATAATGTATGGTCTGCGGCCTTTGACCGGCAATCTCTCGATTTGAGATGGGTCTAAAGGTATTGATGGATGTCATAAAGAGTGGGTCTATACTGGCAAACTCGGCTGCATCTGTGACTTCTCCAGTGATTAGGTAGGCGTTCATTTTGTAGTAGATTAGAGCAATTCGAGTAGCTGCTTGGGAGCGGCTGCCTGGGACTGTGCCAGTAAATCCTTTTAAGCCAGCCGGGTTGATAGTGCGACCATTGTTTAGCTTTGATAGTTTGAGGTGATTGTAGAGAAATTCCTCGGGACTTTGCAGGGTTCTGGGCATGGATTGCAGGCTGAGTGAGGCCGTTTTGTCCTGTGCTTGTCCCCTGACAAGGTAGTGGTCAATGTTGGCAGTCTGTCGCCATTGTTTGGGAAAATCCAACCTTATGCGCAACTGCATATTGGAGTAACGCTCGGGTTTTTGTTGCTTGGCAAGAAAATTTTCTCCCCAAATTAGACCCGTGGTGAGCGCTCTGTAAGTGGCGCCACCATGGTCTCTGCTGATATCTGATTTGAGTTTTTGCGCTTTGCTAACCACGGCGCGCAGACGGCTATCATTGCGCGGATGGGTGGAAAATATACCGTGATAGGTCTGATTTAATAGGCCTTTGGATTTGGCTCGTTTTTTCATAAGGGATTCATAGTCTTTCATGATCGACAGCATCTCTAGCATCTGTTGGGGGTCGTAACCTAACTTTGCCATATATTCGGCGCCGACCTCGTCGGCTTGCAGTTCGTTGCGTCTGCCGCGGCCTTTGATTAATGAGTCCGCGTAGGCCATCCCCGCTTGGTAAACTTGGTTGCTACCTGACAGCACGGCGGCAACGGTGGAGAGAATCTGTGCTCCGGCAACTGCACTTTCCTGTCCGTTGACATGGTTTTGGGTAATATGGCCTATCTCGTGGGCCAGTACTGATACTAGCTGTGCTTCGTTGCTGACATGGTTAAGTAAGCCGCGGTTGATATAGACATAGTTATCTCTGGTGGCAAAGGCGTTTAGATTGGGTGAATCCAGTAGTGTGAAGGTGAATTTTTCTCCTGCCATTTCTGATTGATCGACAATTTGATGGCCCAATTTTGTGATGTAATTGTGGAGTTTTTGATCTTTGTAGATTGCTGTATTTGCGGTGATCTCTCGGTAAATTTCAGCGCCAGTGACAGCGGCGCTGGTAGGGGACAGTAAACTGAGCGATAAGGTGATGATAGAAGCTGTCAGTGCGTACCATTTATTGAGCATAGTGTAGTGGTCTCTATTGAGGAGAGAAAAATGATGTGAGCTGTGTGCCCATGCTGGTGCAGGCATCGTTTTTTACTGGTGTTAGCAGTGGAATAGGGGCCACAACTCCAATCAGATAAGAGGTGCCTTCTGAATCGACCCGCAGTCGGCCTTTTTCTTCCAATAACTGGAGATCCCAGATAGTGCCCTCATAGGTAGAGAGTTTACTCCATTGGGCGTAGCCTAGACAGCCACCTCCGCCGGGCCCAACAGCACAACTTATGGATCCAGATTTTTCTTGGGTTTCAGTGGATCCGTCTAGCCATACCAGATAGCGCACTGCCTGACGATCAATCTCAGCTTTGACCAGTGGCTGTTGAAGCAGGCGTTTGAGTCGCGGTAGAGCTCTGGGTGCGGTGCGGGGTTCAAACCATGGATAGATGCCGTCTATAAAGGTTTGTTGATCTAATACCTCTATATCAGCGCGATTTAGTTGTTTTCTGATACAGTTGATAAATTCTATGTCGGTTTCATAATGACCGGCGTCGCGGCGCCCCAGCAGGACAATCTTTTCCATGCTGTTGAGTGTAATGGGTTCAGCGCTAGGTCTGTACTCATCTATGGTGGTGGTGGCAGAGCAGCCTCCCAGTGCAAGTAACAGCAGTAGGGCAAAAATGCAGTGGCGATTACATAGTATTTTCACCCTGAACCCTCTTTTGGTGGTTGCTTGGATACCCAGTCATAGACAGCGGGAATTCGGTAGAAGTCTAGCATCAGCTTGGCACCTGCATCTCGGATTGCGGTAATGGTTGCATTCTCAATAGCGGCAGATTTTGATTTTGCAGAGGAGTCGGGGGTTTTGCCATAGGCGGCTATAAACCAGTTGGTTAGCGCTTCTCCATCAGCTGTTTTTATTACTAGATTGTATTTTATCCATACTTCGAAAACATTCAGGTAATTATCTGAGGGTGTAGATATCTGTACTTCGTGCACTGATGGTGTGATCACTAGTGAGACCTGCTGTGCAACGGGCTCAGAGGGAGCTATAAACTGTGTGTGGCTAAATAGCCCTGTAAATACATTTGTAAATAGTTGTTGCTGGGCCGCACCAATATCTATGCTGATGTTTTTAGTGGGTTGGGCACTGTAGTTGATAAAGTTATCATTAAATAGAATAGCCGCACCAATGGGTTTGGGCTCAGCCAGTACCTTGGGGAATTGGCTATTAATTTGAATAGAGGTTGATGAGCTACAGCCAGATATCACTAGTAATAGTATCAGTGCAGCCCAGAGTTGGGTCAATAAATTTGCTGGAATTTTTCGGTTAATCATTATTAATCCCTAGTGATTAAAGGCTATTTAAGCCGATAAATGTGCCCCCGTTGTTGTAACTTAATTCACGCATCAATGCGGCAAATTTTATGGCTGTGCTGTTGGGCGTTCCCTCCGATGGAAAATGTACCGGGAAACCAATCCCATGTATGCGCACTAATCTATTGGAGCCTCTATGGGCTTTATTGAGGCTGCCTACTGCCTTGACTACAGAGCGAATGGAGCGCCCCTGAAAGTCATCTCCCAGAGTGTAGATACTGATCTTCAGATTCGGGCGATAAAAAGTTTTAATCGCCGCATCAATACCTTCCACTGGACTTGAGTTGCTAAAGGGCGCCCAGTGAGTCAAGGTGTTTATTATTTTGTTACGCATTTCAGTACTGTCGGGGATCCACTGTTCTCTATAGGACGGAAACATATATTTGCCCATATCGTTGAGTACCTGAATACCTTTAACCTGTGGATAAATATCGAGAATATTTAACATTTCCTTTTTAACTTTTTCCCAGGCAGCAACCTGCATACTGCCGGAGGTGTCGATAACAAAGATAATATACTCACTGTCGGCAGGGATGCCGCCAATAAGTTGATTTTGCTGTTGAAATTCTGAGCCCAGTAGGCGCTCCATTTCTTCTGTTAAAACCTGTAGTGCCAGTTGCAGCTGTTGTTTCTCTTGTGAAAGAGATAATTTTGTGGACTGTTGGTTGAGGCTGGCGAGCTGTTGTTTTAAGCGCGCAATACGTTGTTTGAAATCGGATAGCTGTTGTGTGCGAGATCTGAGTTGTTCATTGAGTAGCGCAGATTCACTACGTATCTCAAATAGCTGTTTTTGGGAGGCTTTAACTGAATTAAGTAGCTGATTTTCAGCTTCCTCAAGCATAGCTGGATCGCCGATTCTGACAATAATCAGCAGTAGAATAACAGCCCCGAAACCACAGCTGATAACATCGAGGAAAGAGATGCTGGCCTCTTGCCATAGTCTGCGCTGTTTTCTCATGGCCAATCCCTCGATGGTGCTAGGAATGCTCCTTTGGTATTCAGCGCTGCTTGCCAGTAGAGGGCAGCGGCTTGGGGATCGCCCTCCATTGGGAATAGGATAGTATTAAGAGGTATTCCGCGCGGGTATGTTGACATGGCATCCCTGAAGAATTTTTGCCGGCGCTCACCGCTTACCATGGATTTTTCTAATGGCTCCATACCTTGGGTTGGCAGTCCATCAGTGAGTAGAAATAGGTTATCCGGTTTTAATTCGAAGTCGGAAATACTGGAAAAGGCGTTGATTAGACTGGTGCCTGATTGTGGCGTGTATTGTTTTAGCGCCTGCACCGCATGTTCCAGTGCCAGTGAATCTGCGGCATCTAACCATTGGCCCTTGGAGTCGGCGATTGCAGTTTGACTTTGAGTATTGAAAATATAAATCTGAAACCGACTGCTGGGAGGTAATTGCGCCAGCAGCCACTCGACGGTGCGCAGTGCCCACTGCCATTTGGGGGAGTGCTTTTTTTGCTGCTCATTCATATTGCGGCGGCGCACTGCATTGACCACGGTGTCGGCGAGCATGCTGGCGGAGCCATCGACTAAAATAAGTACTCGCTCCCCGCCTAGTTTAAGGCCGGTTAGATATTGCCGGTTGCCATTTCCCAGAAATTCTCGCACCTTGTCGCCAAATTCAACTTCTTCCATTTCGGCTGTCTGTTGTTCTAGTTGGTTTACTTGTTTTCGCAGTTTATCCAAGCTATTTGGATATTCCTGAATACTTTTTTCTTGTTTTTTGAGTTGAGTAGTCAGGGTCTGTGAGAGATTTTTGGCCTCTACTATCTGCAATTCCAGTTCTTCGATATGCTTAAGCAGTTCGGTTTTTTGTTGCTGTGCCCGATGGATATCCGTCTGCAGTAGTTGTATTTCTGTGGCGAGCTTATTATCGGTAACACTGATCTCCGCAGTATCATGACGCAGAATAAGAAACAGCAGGGTGATGGCACCAAAGCCGCAGGCCATAATGTCGAGAAAGGATAGGCTGAGAGCTATATTGCGGCGCTTAGGCATCTATCACTCCAATAGGTGGCAGAGAATGATAAAATTGGCAGCGGTTGCTTTTTTAGTTGCGGTACCGAGCTCATTGTCACCTCAGGCAAGTTGTCATTGGGTGTTAAGAAATCGCAACAATTTGTGTTCACAGTAGGCCTGAGAATCTAAAACCAATCTCTCTTGCGCCAGCTGCAGCTGATGCATAAAAAACATCACAATTATACTGATTAGCAGAGCTACAAAGGTTGAGTTAAAAGCCACACCTAAACTGCTGGTAACGCCTGCGATATTACCCTGCATGGCTTCGTGCGCCTGTCCCAATGCGGCACCTATGCCGCGCACTGTGCCAATAAACCCAATGGATGGAATTGCCCATGTGATATAGCGCACCATAGATAATTCTGAGTCCAGACGGTCGTTTTCTGTGTCGCAGATTGATTCCACAGCCTCGCTTGCAAATTGCACACTTTGAGTTAATTGGAATCTGCTGAGCGCTGTCTGCAGGGCTCTGGGTAACAGGTAAGTCTGCTGTGGTTGCGGCAGAGATTGTATGGGATCTGTTAATTTTTCCGCATCCTCTGGAAATACTCTGGACCCTTCGGCAATAGAAACCAGCGGTAGGTTGAGCATGTTTCTTTGGCGCGCAGTGCTTGTAGATTTGTAGCCCATAATCGCCAGTGCCCATATCATTAGTATTAAACAGGATTCTTGTTCGAGGTCCTTAATCACAATATACAGTGATTTAGGCACCACATAGTCTTCACCAGCGGCGGCTATTTCTGCGTGCTGCCTAATAAGATTTTCAGCATTGGGTCTAACTACAGTAACAAAGATACTGTGTACGATTATGATCGATAAGAGAAGAGCAATCAGTTGAAAGAACATTTCATTGGTTGCGCGTTTGGATGTACTGTTATTCATATTGCACCTGCAAAATTTATAATTATTAAATATCAGAGGGAAGAGGAATTGGGTAGTCTTCGGAAATTTCTTCCTCGGGCTCAAAGTCTTTATCAGGGGAATTCCCGCTGGTTTTCTCTATTGAGTCCACTCTTTTATGTATTTCAGTATATGGTAAGTCTGCTCCCTCCACCGGCTGTTCAGCCAGTGCAGATAGAGGTAAAAATATCAGAATTAGTAGGTAGTTCACGGTTGTGCTCCCGGGCTATCAACATAGCGTGCTATTCTAAAACCAACATCTAATCTACCTTGATTGCCTGCTTCTCTGTAGCTAAGCCGCAACTCCCCGCGGGAACTCAGAGCCCAGCTGGCACCCCGAATAACATGGCGATTGCCCTGCTCTGGGCCTTTGGGGTCCTCAATGATATCGGCCATATTGGGCTGCAAATCATAATAGTCATTGACCCATTCAGAGACATTGCCACTTATATTATAAAGGCCTTTGGTATTGGGTTTATAGCTACCCACCGGTGATGATACTGCATGCCCGTCATCATAGCCTGTGATCAAAAAAGATATTATGCCCTTACCGTGTTCATCGGCATAATTATCGGTGACCCTGCTGGGAGGGTAGAGATCAGTCTTCCAGCCAAAGGTTTTAATTTGACCATCTTGCGCTACTTTGGCAGACCAAGCCCATTCAGCTTCGGTGGGTAGGCGATAGCCATGGGCAGCCCAGTTAAAACCACTGATTTGACCATTAACAACCTGATAGAACTCGGGTAAGCCCTGCTGTTGACTGAGCCAATTACAGTACAGTGCAGCTTCATTCCAACTTAGATTTACCGCCGGTTGATTATCCATATCTAGAGATTTTCCTCTTATGGCTGAGGAATTGTGGTCCCGCCAGCGACGAAATTGCCGGTTGCTTATTTCGGTGATTCCCATATAGAAGGGTCGATGCAAGCTTACACGGCGCTGCACTTCGTTGGCACGGCGTCCAGGTTGTCTGCGTGGGGCACCCAGAGTAAAAACTTGATTGGGTCGAAATAATGTTAACGCAGAACCTGCAACTGTGCCGATTTGTTGGGGTTTGGTTGCCCAATAGGCTTCCTCTAGGGTCAATAGGGAGACCTCGACAGCCTGTGATTGGTTGGCTCTTGGTGTAATGCTAAGCGATTGTGACTGGTAGCCGGTCTTTTGCACTGTTAGCTGATGGGGGCTAGTGCTCAGTGACAGGGTGCGGCTACCATTGCCCTGAGATTGGCCGTCCACCTGTATCTCCGCATCAGCTGGTAAGACATTGACGCTGATAGTGCCAATATCTGGTTTTAATTCAGCTCGTACCCGAGTGGTTGTTTCTGGTTTTAGGTTCACTGATTGGATTGTTTTAAGGTAGCCCTGTTTAAATAGTTCAAGACGATACTTTTTAAAAGGTGGCAATTGGGTGCTCAGTGGCGTGGTGCCGAGAAACTGATTGTCCAGAGTGACATTGGCCGCAGTGGGATTGCTGGTCACATTCAGTAAACCATCGGAAACTGTCATAGATATACTGGGGTGTTGTGCACTGGAGCCAGCTTTTACTTTTACCTGTTCTTTATAGACCTTATAACCCTCCAGCTCTAGGCGAATATTACTTCCAGTTTCAAGAATTTCTGTGGTCAGCGGTGTTGTGCCCACAAACTGATCATCCACATAAAAATGTGCTTGTTGAGGCTGTGAGTTAAAGGTCATTTCTCCCCAAGCAGGTTCAAGAGAAAGGCTAATCTCTTGAGTTTCCCCCAACCCAACAATATCAATTTGCTGGGTTTTCGGAAAATATCTGTATTTACTGAATGTAAACTGATGGGGCCCTCGGTTTAAGCCTTCGATAGAGCCCGGCACAATGACATTTTTGTGATCATCTATGGTTACCTTTATATTGTCTAATTCAGAGCGAACACTGAGCGTTCCCGGTAGTGGTTGGAGATTAAAATTGAAAGTTTGTAAGGATTGCTCGGTGACGGTGATTGAGCTATCCAGCGGGTAGTAACCCAAGGCCGTCACTGCCACCTTGTAGTCGCCGTTTAGTAGCAGGTAGTTGTTCCCTATATTGAAAGATAGACCTGTTACATGGATTCGTGAATGCTGGGGTTGAATCTCAAAGATAACCGCTTTCGCCACCCACTGATACAGCAGGATAACTATCGCACCGAATCCCACAATGATCAGCATTAGCGCTGCTGAGGATAGGGGGATACTGCGCTTGACCTGAGGATCACTAACCGGCGGATCAGTCACAGGTAGAGCGGGTCTTTTATCTTCTGACATACTACTCCCTAACGTAATGGTCTTATGTTACTAACCAGTCTTATTTTTCACCTAGCCATATACCAGCAAATGGCTCAGTGGTTGTTCTCTATAGGCGCATTTTTTGGCGCTCAAATAGTCCTAAATTTTTTCCGCGCAGATAACGCGGATTGCCTCGCTTAGGGGCGATCCGTCGACGTCAACTTCAACCTGCACATCTCGGTAGCCTTTGCGGCTGCCTGAGATAATGTAGCGACCGGGAAATAATTGCACGCTCGCCTGTTCAAAGGTACCCAATGTGGAGATTCTAAATAGGGCCACCTCAGTCAAATTGTCGGATTCCAAGTTGACATTGACAGCAATTCTCGCCCGTTGGATAACCATCTCAAGATCTTCGATTTGCTGTTGTAACTTGCTGTCCGAACTGTCAATGTTTTGAGCATCAATCAGCAGCTTGCGGGCTTTTTCGTAGGTCGCTTGATCGGCAAGCTTGAAGCGGTCATTGAGTATAGAGGTTATGGCGCTATCTAGGTCTGCTCTACTACTTGCGTTGACCAGTTTGGCTTTTACCTGAATTAGGCTGGAGTCAGTTTCCAGCAATTGCAGGTAAGCTGCCTGTGCTTGATGCCATTGTCCCTGTTGCTCATATTCATCTGCCTTGGCGATCTGTTGGTCGATTAAGAGCTGCGAGCGACGAGCGCTAACATGGGCAATGGCTTGTTCGATGCTGGGGTTATGGGTGTAAATAGCACCAGCGTTATTAAAAGCAGCCAGTGCCTGCTCAAAGTTATCATTTTCCAGAGCGGTATAACCGCGGCTCATAAGGGCGACAAAGTTTTGCTGGTTAATCGCGGTCTCGACACTCTGTAAAGAGGTTTGAATTTTTTGGTGCTCGGGATCTATATCCAATGCTTGCTGATACATTTTTTTGGCGGCTTGGTACTGTTGTTTTTGAAATAGTTTTTTCGCCTGTTGAACAGCTTCAACAAAGCTGGTGAATTTTGATGCGCGCCGGCTGAGCTGTTGTGATCTGGCATTTTTAGGAGCGATTACCAGCGCCAGAGAAGCGGCGCTGAGCACTTCGGGTACAGCGGATGGTTGGGCGCTTTGTATTCCCAATTCACCATCGGCAAGTGCCTGTTGTAATTTGTCTTCACCAATTTGCTGTGTCTGTTGTAACTGTGCCAATGCCTGTTTGTAGCTGCTCAACGATTGATCATAATTGCCTTGGTTGTAATGTTGGTCGCCGACGGCGACCAAAGACATGCTATCTTGAAACTGGAAATCTGCCCACTGCTCGACAGACTGAGTTTGTAGCTGGTCTCTGAGCACAATAATATCGGCTAATAGTGCTTGCGATTGCTGTCTATATTTTGTTTTTTCGGCGATTGTTGAAGGCGCCAACAGATTTAAATGGGTGGGAACCTCAGATTGAGTGGGGATACTGGTAACCCAAGGCTCTGAGATATAGTTGGGCAGCACAAAAATCACAAACAAAGTCATCAACAATAGACTAACAATCAGTAGTTTGCGGTTTTTACGCAGATTTATAATATTTTTTAACAACTATAAATCCCCCCGTTCTTGCCTATAAATCTTCTGCAACAATGCCTGCCATTGCTGATACTGGGTTTGCACCGAACCGGTTAGGGTAATAGTTTGATCTTCAAGTTTTATTATTTGAGGTGCTATCTCAGCTTCCAGAGATACGCCCATTTCTGCAACTGCTTCATTGTATGAGGCGGCTTGTTGTTTTTTTTCTAATCCTGATTTGATCGCGTAGCCACCCGCAGCTGCTGTGGCAATACTGGCATCATTGATCGCAGTTGATGTGGCTTGTGAGCGACCATAAATGCTTGCCAGCACGGCACTTATGCCGACCATAATTCTGCGATTGCCCTGTGTATTGAGCTGTCTCGCCTTCACTACTGAGTCGTAGGATGAGCGTCGAAAATCTTGGTAGGGCAAGTGCATCTGTTGTGAAAATGCATCGTAGTAGTCTTGCATGCTGTCTATATAGAGATAGTCGCGCTGGCGAATTTTTAGCACTCTGAGCAGAATGCTGTCGTTGGCTGCGGGCAAGCGCTCAATGGTTAAAGTGCCATCGCGTTTTTCACCCACATAGGCATCAAATGCCTGTGGTGAAAATAGTTTGGCAAAGCGCAATTCTGACAGCTGACGCAATTGTTGTGCTTGCCGATCTGATAAATTTTCTTTGTAGGCAAGCATATCGTTGGCAATGCGTATAAATAGATTCTGAAAGGGATCTCCCAATGATTTGAGGCGTCGATCATAGGCGTATTTACCCACGATTTGCTTGTAGCGTTTGGCAAACCATCGTTTGCCATGGCTGTCGATAACGGCTATATCCAGATCTAATGTTTCTCCATCGGATTGTAAAATGGTTCCAGTCACAGTGAGATCAACAATAATATCCTTGTTGGGGACCACTCGAACTGCTCCCCAACCGCCACTCTTTTCAAGTATTTTGGCTAGCTGGTTGGAAAAATAGATAGCTTCGGCAAAGCGAATTTCAGGGAATACTGTATCCTCTTCATCGGTCAGTTCCAAGCCGGCATTTAAACTGAGTATGCCTATATCTAATAGGGTGGATTCCGGCACTGTTCTAGAGGGCGTATTTAGCAGTAACTGGGTTGATGAGGTAATTTTATCTACAGCTGCATTGGCGGTTTGAGCGCCACTGAAAACAATGACACAGAGAATGGCAGAGGCAAATAGGGATTTTATCAGCCTGTCGAGTTTAACTGGTGTACATCCTGTAGATTGCATGATCAATTCCAAATTTATTTATAAATTATTAGTTTTCCGATATTCGTCCCAGAGCCGTTCTCGAAGCTCGGGGTCTTTTTCTTTTATGGCCGCTTCGCGTATCTGCCGTTGTACTATATTATCGCCCCGACCGTCTCCAATATCCTCTGGAATAGGTATAGATCCGCTGGTTTGGCTCTGCGATGATCTATTCTCCGAAGCGGCATTTGCATTTTCTGCGGACGCTTTCTCTGCCTCCGCAGAATCAGATTCCGATGAGGCTCGCTGTGCTAAATCTGTATTTTCTTCAATTATGCTGTGGTCGCCCTGCTCAAATGACAGATCAGTATCATCGGGCTGTATCCTAGAGTTGCCCGAGGGACTTAAAATATCAATATAGCCATCATTGGATGCAGAGTTGCCAACGCTGTTATCAAAACCTTCTAGCGACTTATCCAGTGCTTGATCTAGATCTTGGGTCGAGTCTCCAGAACCCTGGCTATTGCCATGGTCATTGCTGGAGGCACCTTGAGAAGTATTGCTGACCTCCCTATCACTGGCATGTTCACTACCTGCTGTGGGTGGCACACTGGATGACGATGATCCACTGCTGCTGGAAGGGGGAGTGGGAGAGCTGTAGGATGGCATTTGACAGGCAGTAAGCGACAGCGACCCCACAACAATCATCACCAGTCTAGCGTTGACTATCTGATTGTATATCCAGTGCTTTGCCATCATTTTGTACTACTCCCTTGGTATCTATGCTATCACTTTTCGAGGATTGATAGCGGAAAAATTTCGCGATGTAGAGATGCCACAGTTTCTCCAGCTACCAATCTGGGTCTAAGTTTAGTGTGACGAAGATTGCGCTTAAGATTGGAAAGTTGTTTTTTAGTCAATGGATGTGGTGAGGCTACAACCTGTATCTCCGATAGCTTACCCACCGCGGATACCCTCATGCCAACCTCTAATCTGGACTCCGAGTGTTGAGACTTAGGCCTGTTGTAAGCATTAAATTGAATGATCCTAGGTTTATCGAATAACTCTA
>Ga0066379_10000269_pt1 | contig 11829 bp, 10 predicted proteins | sample Knorr_S23_td_250_FD_70951 | JGI IMG/M metagenome (GOLD analysis project Ga0066379, IMG submission 70951) | Marine microbial communities from Southern Atlantic Ocean transect - Knorr_S23_td_250_ad_251m_LV_A | ecosystem: Environmental > Aquatic > Marine > Oceanic | place: Southern Atlantic ocean...
CGCAGAACAGAATTCGCGCCCGTAAAAGATTATTTGTAAGTGTAGTTTGTTCCAGTGCTGTTTGGGGAATAGTTTTTTTAAATCGCGCTCGGTTTGAGCCACGCTGTTGCCTTTGGTCAGCCCCCAGCGCTGCGCCAAGCGATGGATATGGGTATCCACTGGAAAGGCGGGATGGCCAAAACCCTGGGACATCACCACGCTGGCGGTTTTATGTCCAACCCCCGGCAGCGTCTCGAGCATTTGCATATCCTCCGGTACTTGGCCGTTGTGCTGTTTCACCAGAATTTTGGAGAGATTGGAAATTGCCTTGGATTTTTGCGGTGCCAGGCCACAGGGACGAATAATCTGATAAATACTGTCTATGGATACCTGTTGCATTGCAGCGGCACTATTGCCCAGTGCAAATAGGGCGGGGGTTACCTGATTGACTCGCTCATCGGTGCACTGGGCACTTAACAAAACTGCCACTAGCAATTCAAAATGATTACTGTGCTTTAAAGGCACAGGGGTTTCTGGGTAGAGCTGGTTTAGGCGCTGCAAAATAAGTTGTGCACGTTGCTTTTTCAACATAGGTCGAAGCCTCGGATTACAAACTTAGCGTAAATCGTTTAATGCGCTCGGCGGCCTCAATGCATTGGTCGAGATCGGCAACTAGCGCCAATCGAACCCGACGATTGCCCGGATTGCCTCTATCGGTTTCCCGAGATAGGAATTGCCCGGGCAACAGCGTCAGATTTTCTTTAGCATACAGCTGGCGGGCAAATTGAATATCATCTATGGGCGTTTGCGGCCATAGATAAAAGCCCGCCGCCGGCATATTAAAATTCAGTACATTCTCCAGTATAGCGGTGACTGCATCGAACTTTTCTCTGTAGAGCACTCGGTTGGCAATTACATGGGATTCATCGCTCCAAGCGGCGATCGATGCCCTCTGTACCGGTAGCGATAAGGCGCAACCATGGTAGGTGCGATAGCGAAAAAAGCATTTAAGCAATTCGCCATCGCCGGCCACAAAACCAGAGCGCAAGCCGGGAAGATTGGAGCGTTTGGACAGACTGTGAAAAACGATGCAGCGTTCAAACCTATCCCGTCCCAATTGCCGGCAGGCTTCTAGCAAGCCCAGAGGAGGTTGCTGTTCATGTCGATAGATTTCCGAATAGCATTCATCGTTGGAAATCACAAAGTGGTATTTATCGGCTAATTCCAATGCCTTTTGATAGTACTGCAAAGATAATGTGGCTCCGGTTGGATTTCCCGGCGCACAGAGTTGCAAAAGCTGGCAGCGGTTCCATATTTCCTCGGGAACTGCCTCTAAATTGGCAACAAAATCTTCCTCAGCTATGCAGTTGAGGTAGTGGGCATCGGCTCCTGCTAAAAGGGCGGCCCCCTCGTAGATTTGATAGCAGGGGTTGGGGCATACCACCAGGGGTTTAGCGCTTTTGGAGCCATCTATTATTGTTTGGGTAAAGGCAAATAATGCTTCGCGGGTGCCGGCCACTGGCAGTAGGTTAAATTCTGCATCTATGCTGGTAGTGGGCAAATTAAATCGTTGGCTTAGCCATTGTGCAATGCTTTCTCGCAATGCAGCCAAACCTTTGGTTGTCGGATAGTTGGCAAGGCCGTCAACAGCATCACAGAGAGCCTGCTTTACAAAATCGGGGGCTGGATGTTTGGGTTCGCCCACCGACAGTAAAATTGGCTCGAGATCTGAATTGGGCGCTATGCCAGCCTTTAGTTGTCTGAGTTTCTCAAAAGGGTAGGATTGAAGATTCTGCAAGTATGGATTCATAATAACTACCCTGTATTGATACCTTGAACGGCGGATGTCTGCTCGCTGTCGCGGTTGCGAGAATCCAACTCTTGGCGAATGGTTTGCTTTATTTGATCGTTTATTGACTCGTCGGTCAATGGTCGGTTGTCTTTATCTCGCAGATAGAAAGTATCTTCAACGCGTTCGCCCAATGTAGAAATTTTTGCATTGTAGACTATCAGTTCGAAGCGAGAAAAAATATGCGTAAGCTGAGCCAATAGGCCCGGTCTGTCGGGGGTAGTTACTTGCAATACGGTGGTCTGGGTCTCGCTGTCATTGTGCAGCGATACCTTGGTTTTCATGGTAAAGCTTTTCATCTGTCGCGAGGTGCGCCGAGCCACCTCTAAATTAACTTTATGGGGTGCCAAAATGCCAGCTTTTAGCGATGAGGCGATAGTGGCGCAGAATTTTTTGTTGGCACCCACCGGCTGATTATTCTCATCTAATACATAGAATATATCAAAGGTGCGATTGTCACTGGTGGTTTGTAATCGCGCATCCTGAATATTTAATCCCAGTTTATCTAGGATTGCCGCTATAACCGAAAACAGGTTGCTGGCCCCTTTGGTGTGCACAAAAATCTGCGTGGCAACGGGAATTTCCACGCCTACATCGCGAAGTAGGATAACCGGTTGCTGTGGTCTACTATCAGCGATCACCTGAGTGAATAGGGCTATATCTTCAGCGCGCTCGCGCAAAAAGAACTGATCTGCCACATCGCCCCAAATATCCGCTGCCTGTGCTTCGCTGATTTCCGATTCCAGCAATAGTTCAAGCACGCTTTTTTTGGCATTATCGACCCAGGCTGATTTGTGCGCCGGTTCGGCAAGCCCCGATAGGAGCACTTGTTTGGTCTCGAAGTAGAGGTTGCTCATTAGCGCGCCTTTCCACTCTGTCCACAGTCTCGGATTGGTGGCGTTAATGTCAGCCACAGTCAGTACCCACAGGTGGTCAAGGTGCATTTGATCGCCCACATGGCGAGCAAATTTATAGATCACATCCGGATCTGACGTGTCTTCGCGCTGCGAGATGGTAGACATCAGTAAATGATTTTCTATCAACCATTGCAGCAGGGCAATTTCTTGTTTTTGCAAGCCGTGCCTCTCTGCAAAATCTGCGACATCCACAGCACCCAGAATAGAGTGGTCGCCGCCGCGTCCTTTGGCAATATCATGATAGAGAGCGGCAATAATAATCAGCTCGGGCTTGGGTAAATTTTTAAAGATATGTGAGGAAACCGGAAATTTGGCCGCTTCCTCGGGCTGTACCAAGCGGCGAATATTGGTAATCAATTCCAGTGTATGCACATCGACCGGATAGATATGGAATAGATCGTGTTGCGTCTGGCCAACGATTTTGCCAAATTCGGGAAGGTAGTTGCCGAGAATACCATAGCGATTCATGCGCTTAAGCTGTATAGATAGCTTATAGGGCGCTTTGAGCAAGCGCATAAACAGCGCTCTATTGATGGGGTCTTTTCGGAAGTCTTCATTGATCAGCTTTCGGTGTAGCCGAATTTGGCGAATAGCTGAGGCCCGTATGCCTTTGATACTCTCGGTTTCACCCAGTACCACAAACAGCTCGAGGAGGGCTGATGGGTTGTTGGCAAACAGGTTATCCTCTGCGGTATCCAGATAGTCGTCGCGAATCACAAAGCGGCTATTGACCTGTTTGACTACTTTGGTTTTGTTCTTGCGATAAATTGCCTCATCCAGGTACTGCAAAAGAACGTCAGTGAGCTCGCGGATCGACAGTACTGTTTGATAATAGCGCTGCATAAATTTTTCCACGGCTAACTTGCCATTGCCATCAGAATAGCCGAGTAGCGATGCCAGTTTGCGTTGGTGGTCAAATAGCAGTCGTTCCTCGCCGCGGTCGCTCAGATAATGCAGACCGTAGCGAACTTTCCACAGAAATTCCTCGTCTAGCCTCAGGGTTAAATACTCCTCTTCAGAGAGGAAGCCTTTATGCACTAGCTGCGATCGTCTATACACATTAAAATGTCGTTTTGCGGTCCAATTGATCAGTTGTATATCTCTAAGACCACCGGGGGCCTCTTTAATGTTGGGCTCTAGGTTGTACTCTGTATCATGGTGCTTGCGATGACGATCTTTTTGCTCGCCTACTTTCCCGCGGTAGAATTTTGCAGAGCTCCAAATTTTATTGGGCCCAGTTTTTTCCAGCATCTGCTGTAAAAGTGTTGAGTTGCCACAGAGTAGGCGTGTCTCCATCAAATTTGTAGCCACAGTGATATCAGCTTTTGCCTCGTCGACGCATTGTGATAGTGAGCGTACACTGTGGCCAATCTTGAGTTGAATATCCCATAAAAAGGTCAGAAACATCTCGATTCGTTCGCGGTATTGCTTGGCGTGATCTTTGCGCATTAATATCAGCAGATCTATATCCGAGTGGGGGTGGAGTTCGCCGCGTCCATAGCCACCCACAGCTATCAGACTGATATTGTTATCCCACTGGTACTGATGCCAAGCGTACCAGAGTATAACGTCGGCAAATTGCGCCGCTTCATTGACCAGTGTTCGGGCATCTTCTCCCTCCAAAAAGCGATTGTCGAAATGATTTCTGGAAGCACTTAGAGCATCTCGAAAAACATGGATAGGATTGCGCGATTGCAGATCCGCTAAAAAACGTTTTTGATCGAAAAAAATCGGTGCTCTGCTGTTGGGTTGCAGTGGCTGATCAAAGGAAATACTTGGCATAAATTTAAATCACTATGGGTTGCGGGAGTGAATACATTGATCAACAGCGCTAAAAATGCTCGTCCTGCCGAGCGGTAAACACTTCGACGCCATCACTGGTGACTAGCATAGTATGTTCCCACTGGGATGAAAGGCGTCCATCTTTGGTTTCTACGGTCCAGCCATCGCGTTTTAACTTAGTTTGATAGCGTCCCGCGTTGACCATGGGCTCAATAGTAAAAGTCATACCTTGCTTAAGTTCTAGACCGGTTCCCGGTTTGCCGTAATGTAGCACCTGGGGCTCTTGGTGAAATTCATCACCTATGCCGTGGCCGCAGTAATCTCTTACCACCGAGTAGTAGCTGGCCTCTGCATGGGTTTGGATGGCGTGACCTATATCGCCCAAGCGAATCCCGGGTCTCACCATCGCTATTCCCTTATATAAGCATTCTTGAGATATTTTTATCAGTCGCTCAGCATGTTCTGCGACCTCGCCAACCCTATACATTTTGCTGGTGTCGCCATACCAACCATCTTTAATTACCGTGACATCGATATTGACAATATCGCCTTTTTTGAGGATTTTCTTTTGCGAAGGAATGCCGTGACAGACCACTTGGTTGACCGATGTGCAAATGGATTTTGGAAAACCTCGATAACCCAGGCAGGCTGGAATGGCCTGTTGATTTTTGACAATATGCTGGTGACAAATACGGTCTAGTTCCTCAGTGGAAACGCCGGGTACAACATACTCACCAATCAATTCCAGCACCTCGGCGGCTAGGCGACCAGCGATACGCATCTTGGCAATCTGTTCCGGTGTTCTGAGTTTTACAGTCATGGTGATCCTCAAAGGTTCTATGTCCGCTATTGTAACCAATCTCAGTCAGGTTGAGGGGGCTCAGATGCAAAAAATAGCGCGCCGAGATTAATTAAAAACGATTATAGTGTTTCCGCTTTAATTTTCTTGTCAAAATAATCCAAATAACCCCTTTTTTCTTTATATGACTCACTGGTTATGGTATAAAGCGCGCCGGTGCGCAAATGGCGTATCGAATAATACTTAACTATTAATATTTAACGACACACACATATCGGCACAATGGTCTGGGTGCCCCGCAAGCAGAGAATGCTAAAGGGTTGATTATTGGGATATGTGGAGGCTTAACCCCAAGAGGAAAAATGATGTCTAAAGTCAGCATGCGAGATATGTTGCAGGCTGGTGTCCACTTCGGTCACCAGACCCGCTTTTGGAATCCCAAAATGAGCCAGTATATCTTTGGCTCGCGAAATAAAGTTCATGTGATTAACCTTGAAAATACGGTGCCTGCATTCAATGAAGCACTGGATATTCTGCGCAGCGAGGCAGTCAAGGGCAATCAGGTTCTGTTTGTCGGCACCAAGCGTGCGGCACACAAAATAATCAAAGAGCAGGCAGAGCGCTGTGAGATGCCTTACGTCAGTCACCGCTGGCTGGGTGGAATGCTCACCAATTACAAGACTATTCGCGCTTCTATTAGACGCTATAGAGAGCTTGAGACCCAGCAAAACGATGGTACCTTCGAAAAGCTGACCAAGAAAGAAGTGTTGATGCGAACTCGCATGAAAGACAAGCTCGAGAATTCTATCGGCGGTATTAAGGATATGAATGGCCTGCCCGATATTCTGTTTGTAGTCGATGTGGATCACGAGCGCATTGCTATCAATGAAGCCAATAAATTGGGTATTCGAGTAGTGGGTATCGTGGATACCAACAGCGACCCAGATGGTATTGATTATGTTATTCCGGGCAATGACGATTCAATTCGCGCCATCAAGCTGTACTCAGCTTCCGTAGCGGATGCAATCCTAGAAGGCAAAACTCAATCTGCATCTGTCTCTAGTAAAGATGAATTTGTTGAGGTTGACGAAGCGCCAGCTGCAGAGCAAGCACCAGCTGCTAAAGAGGCTCCAGCCGTGGAAGAAGCTCCGGCTGCGGAAGAAGCTCCGGTTGTGGAAGAAACTCCGGTTGTGGAAGAAGCTCCGGTTGTGGAAGAAACTCCGGTTGTGGAAGAAGCTCCAGCTGCTAAAGAGGCTCCAGCTGCCGAAGAAGCTTCAACTGAGGAAGCCGCTAGCAAATAATTGGACTGCCGCTATGCGCGCCGATTAAGCTAATAAAATTTGGGGGCATCGCCCCCCTTTTTCTAATTGATACTATGTTTTAGAGAGGAATACAATGTCACAGGTTACAGCATCCTTGGTTAAAGAGCTGCGAGATCGAACTGGTTTGGGCATGATGGAATGCAAGAGAGCGCTGGCAGAGTCCGGTGCAGATATTGATAAGGCGATTGAAAACTTGCGTAAGTCCAGTGGTATGAAAGCTGCCAAAAAAGCCGGTAGAACCGCGGCTGATGGCGTGGTTGCAGTTCGCGCTGAGGGTGGTTACGGATTGGTTTTGGAGGTCAATAGTGAGACTGACTTCGTAGCCAGAGATGAAGGTTTTCAGGGCTTTGTGGGTTCAGTGCTAGATACTGCTTTCAGTGCCAAGCAAACAGATATAGCCACATTGATGGCTGATGGCTTGGAGTCTGATAGGCAGGCGCTGGTACAGAAAATTGGCGAAAATATCTCTCCGCGTCGTGTCGGTAGTGTTGAAGCGCCGGTAGTGGGCGGTTATGTTCACAGCAATAATCGGATTGCGGTTGTAGTCGGCTTGAGCGGTGGTAGCGAAGAACTTGCCAAAGATGTTGCCATGCATGTGGCTGCGGTTAATCCAGCGGTAGTAAATTCCGACGATATGCCCGCCGATGTGGTAGCGGCAGAAAAAGAAATCTTCGCAGCGCAGGCCCGAGAGAGCGGCAAACCCGAAGAGATTATTGAAAAAATGATTGTTGGACGTGTTGCTAAATTCTTAAAAGAAAGTAGCCTTGTCGACCAGCCTTTTGTTAAAGATCCAGATATGACAGTCGGCAAATTAGTCAAGGCTGGCGGCGCAGAAGTGCTATCATTTGTGCGCTACGAAGTAGGCGAAGGTATTGAAGTTGAGGAAGTCGATTTTGCTGCCGAAGTGGCAGCTCAGGTACAGGGTGTAAGCAGCTAATTAAGAGGACTAATTATGGCGTCATCGGTCAAGGAAAAGCAGTATAAGCGAATTCTGCTTAAACTCAGCGGTGAGGAGTTGATGGGTGATGAGGGCTTTGGGATAGACCCCAAAGTTCTCGATCGGATGGCGCTTGAAATAGGTCAACTAGTGGGAATAGGTGTCCAAATAGGGCTGGTGATTGGCGGTGGAAACCTGTTTAGGGGCGCAGCGCTGAACGCGGCTGGCATGGATCGGGTGACCGGAGATCATATGGGTATGTTGGCCACGGTAATGAATGCCTTGGCGATGCGAGATGCCCTAGAGCGCACCAATATATCTTCCCATGTTATGTCATCGATCCCCATGAGTGGTGTAGTCGAGCACTATGACCGCCGCCGAGCCATTCGCTACCTAAAGGATGGCGATGTGGTAATTTTTGCCGCCGGTACAGGAAATCCCTTTTTTACCACCGATTCAGCCGCCTGTTTGCGCGGTATTGAGATCAATGCCAATGTAGTTCTCAAGGCGACAAAGGTGGATGGCGTTTATTCCGCCGATCCTATGGTAGATCCCACTGCTGAACTCTATGAAAAATTGACTTATGATGAAATTTTGAATAAAAAGCTTGGGGTGATGGATATGACGGCTATTTGTCTGTGTCGCGAACATAAAATGCCACTCAGGGTATTTCGCATGTCGAAACCTGGGGCATTACTCAACCTAGTTGTCGGTGGTAACGAAGGCACTCTAATCGATCAATAATAGAGGGATTTCTAGTGATAGAAGAATTTAAGCAAGATGCAGAACAGCGCATGACCAAGGCACTCGAGGCACTATCAGTGGCTTTTAATAAGATTCGTACTGGGCGTGCCCATCCCAGCCTGCTAGATGGATTGTCGATTGATTATTACGGTGTTGATACCCCGTTGAGTCAGGCGGCCTCTATCTCAATTGAAGATTCGCGAACGCTGTCTGTAACCCCTTGGGAAAAATCACTGGTTCCGGATATTGAAAAAGCGATTATGAAATCGGAATTGGGTCTCAATCCCAGCACTGCAGGTTCGGTTATTAGAATACCGTTGCCTCCATTGACCGAGGAGACTAGACGCAGCTACGGAAAGCAGGCTCGACAGGAAGCTGAAGGCTCTCGAATTTCTATCCGCAACGTAAGACGCGATGTGCTCTCTGATATCAAAGATTTGCTGAAAGCAAAAGAGATTAGCGAAGATGAGGAACGCAAAGCACAGGATGATGTCCAAAAGATTACGGACCGATTTATCGGTAAAGTTGAAGAAGCCTTGGTAGCCAAAGAAAAGGATTTGATGGAGATCTAATATCTCCACTGTTTACAAATGAATAGGAACTCGAATGGTTCAGTGCATCCTCTAAAGCATGTAGCGATTATTATGGATGGCAATAATCGCTGGGCTAAGCAGCGCGGGCTCTCCGGCATAGCCGGCCATAGAGCAGGGGTTGAGCGTATCCGAGAAATACTGCCGATCGCCCGAGACAACGGTATTGAGACGGTTAGTCTATTTGCATTTAGCAGTGAAAATTGGCATCGCCCACCAGTGGAGGTGCGTGGATTAATCTCGCTGTTTTCCACCTATTTAAAAAAAGAAGCTAAGTCGTTGCGCGATGATGGTATTAGGCTTAAGGTGGTAGGTAGTCGAGAGCATTTTAGCGATCGTTTAAATCGCCTTATTGACGATGCGCAACAGCTAACCGAAGCAGGTGAGTTAAATCTGATTCTGTGTGTTGACTATGGGGGTCGTTGGGATATAGCGCGAACTGCCCAGCAGTTGGCGGCAGAGGTTCAGGCGGGCAATCTGAGCCCAGCGGATATCACAGAAAGTAGTTTTGATCGCTATATTTGTGGTGATGGAGTTCCAGCACCTGATTTATGCATTCGCACTGCAGGTGAACGACGCATCAGTAATTTTATGCTGTGGCAGATGGCCTACAGCGAACTCTATTTTACCGATTGTTACTGGCCCGACTTCGACGATAATGCCTTTGAGCAGGCTGTAAAAGACTATTATCAGAGGCGGCGACGCTTTGGGAGCAGATCATCGGCATCTAAATTGGATCGAGCTGTGGTTGGCAATATGGGAGAGGGAATCGATGTTTAAACAGCGTTTTATCACCGCTATCATTCTCGCCTTTCTATTTGTTTTCCTGCTGGTGACATTGTCACCAACGGTATTTTCCAGTTTAATTATTTTGGTGGTATTAGTGGCTGGTTGGGAGTGGACTGACCTGGCCAATATCAAAAACAACTTGGGTAAGGCTGGCTATCTGTTACTACTCTTTTTATTACTGACCACAGCCAATCAAACCCTAGGTGTTCACGGCATATTTGATCAACAGTTAAGCTATCAGTTCAGTGCAGCTGCACTGGTGTTGTGGGCGGTTATTTTGCTGTGGATACAGGGATATCCCAGCAGTGCAATTCTTTGGTCGCCAAGGCCGATACACAGTTTTCTGGGGATAATTTTACTGGTGGCAACTTGGGTTGCCCTGACGGCCATTATTCATCAAGAAAATGGTCAGTGGTTACTTTTGCTGGCCATCACCATTGTGGTGCTGGCAGATTTGGGTGGTTATATAGCCGGCAATCTATTTGGGCGCCACAAGCTTGCGCCGGTAATCAGTCCGGGAAAAACCTGGGAAGGGTTTTTGGGGGCTTTACTGCTGCAGGTGGTGTTGATCGTTATTATTAAAGCCTTATTCCCCAGTGCGGAATTGATGCAGATAGCTCTACTGGTGATACCGGTGGCGCTATGTTCAGTGATCGGTGATTTATTTGAAAGTATGTTGAAGCGACATCGGGGATTAAAGGATAGCAGTTCACTGCTCCCCGGTCATGGTGGCGTGCTCGATCGGCTAGATGGTGTTATGGCCGCGCTACCGATGTTTCTTGTGGTTTTAACCAAGACCAATCCTTTCTAACTTATGCAGTCTGTTACTGTACTGGGTGCAACCGGATCCATAGGGGAAAGCACACTCGATGTGATTGCTCAGCACCCCGATAAATATTCAGTATTTGCACTTAGCGGCCACCGACAGCTGGAAAAGCTCGCTGTGCAGTGCCTGCAACACAATGCCCAGTATGCAGTGGTTAACCATAAATCCTCAGCCCAGCAGTTGCGCGCTTTGCTTGCCGATCGCAAAGGTAATACGGAAGTATTGTATGGTGTTGAGGCGCTCTGTGAAGTGGCGCGCAGCGCGCAGGTCGATATGGTGATGGCTGCGATTGTAGGTGCTGCTGGACTACTTCCGACTCTGGCTGCAATTGACGCCAGTAAAAAAGTACTGCTCGCCAATAAAGAGTCTCTGGTGATGGCTGGAGGCATCTTTATGCAGGCGGTCAAAGATTCCAATGCTACGCTGTTGCCAATCGACAGCGAGCACAACGCCATATTTCAATGTTTGCCTGAAAGCTACCTAAATGGTGATCAGTCGGCAGTTAAAAAACTGATTCTCTCCGCCTCCGGCGGGCCATTTAGAGATTGGACCTTAGAGCAGATGAAGTTGGCAACGCCACAGCAGGCCTGCGCTCATCCCAATTGGAATATGGGCAGTAAAATCTCTGTGGATTCTGCCTCGATGATGAATAAGGGATTAGAGCTGATAGAGGCCAAATGGCTGTTTAATACATCTGCAGAGCAGATTGAGATACTGGTGCATCCTCAAAGTGTGGTGCATTCTCTTGTCCAATATGTGGATGGTTCAGTTTTGGCACAACTGGGCAACCCAGATATGCGCACACCGATTGCCTATGGTTTGGCTTGGCCCAATCGTATAGCCTCAAATGTTGCCGATTTAGAACTTGGCGAAATAGCGCAGCTCAGCTTTGAAAAGCCCGATAGAGAGCGCTTTCCCTGTCTGCAGTTAGCCTATAATGCGGCCGCCGCAGGTGGCGATGCCCCGACAGTACTCAATGCGGCCAATGAAGTTGCAGTGGAGGCCTTTTTAAATCACAGAATAGGTTTTACACAGATTGCTCAGGTTGTTGAAAATACCCTGTCGGAGTGCGTTTTTAGTGAACCGGAATCGCTTGAAGCTATCCAAGATGCCGATGCTAGGGCGAGAGTTATTAGTATGGCTTTAATCAAGCGGTTAGAGGTCTAGTTGATGGTGCTTTTACACAGCATATTTTTTACATTTATCGCCTTGGGAGTCCTAGTGACCTTTCATGAGTTTGGTCATTTTTGGGTGGCCAGGCGTTGTGCGGTGCGTGTTGAAAGATTTTCAATAGG